>MDSW01084711.1_pt1 | contig 81421 bp, 98 predicted proteins | sample 811171 | NCBI WGS metagenome assembly MDSW01 (sample SAMN05326641, study PRJNA326480) | marine metagenome | isolation source: seawater | place: Atlantic Ocean: North West | collected 2012
CATCATAATTTCTTCGTTTGCGTTCTTCTTCTTTTTCTTTTTGATATGCATCATAATTTCTTCGTTTGCGTTCTTCTTCTTCTTTTTCTTTTTGATATGCGGTATATTCTCTTCGTTTGTTTTCTTCTTCTTTTTCTTTTTGATATGCGGTATATTCTCTTCGTTTGTTTTCTTCTTCTTTTTTATATTTCATATATTTATTATATTCTTCTACTTTTTTAGCATTACTTCTTTCAGTATCACTATCGCTGTCACTATCGCTGTCACTATCGCTGTCACTATCGCTGTCACTATCGCTGTCACTATCGCTGTCACTATCGCTCTCGCTGTCATCATTTTCAAATTGTTTTTGTTGTAAATTTTGTATACGTTTTGTAAAATCTTTTTCTTTAGATTCGTGTCTAATCGTTTCTATAGTATTTTTAAATTTGTCTAAACTATGTGCCACTTTTGTTTCTTTTTTTAGAATAATATTTGCTAATTCATCTAATATTTTGTCAGTTTGTTTTTTTGGAAAGACATAGTCTTTTTTATCTAATGTATCTACTTGTTTTAATAAATCTTCAATTTTTTTTTGTTTGTAATTACTTTGTAAAGCAGATCTATATTTACCAAAAAATTCTATATCAGATTTGTCAACTAAATCCGGTTGTTCTTTTAATAATTTTTGTAACATTTTTTTTAATTTATCTGCAGCAATAGAGTCTGTAAGTTCATCATCAGTTTTACTTTTAGTAACAATTCCTAATTTTTTATTCCATTCAGTAACATCTGAATCTGATACATTTTTACTAGTGCTCATAATATGTTTCATTTTATCTGTTATAGCACTAGATTCTTTAGATAATGAATTTTGTCGAAGATTAGACGTTGCTAACATACGGTCTGCTACTATTTTTTCAAATATTTTAAAACCTTTATAAAACTTTTGTTCGCATTCAATATATATATCTACTTGTTTAATTCTTAAATCTGCTATTATTTCTTTTAATTGTTCCATAGTTAAAGTATCTACAATTGTAATTTCTCTTTTTTGTGATATAGGATTAATATCTTGTTTAAATACTTTATCTAATATATCTAATAATTCTTTTTCATGTTTTTCAGCAGAAATCATTATATCACGAATATTATCTATATATTCTCCAAATAAACTATCTTCTTCTTGACTACTAGTATAATTACGTCTATAATAACTTTTTTGAAATCCTCTTTTACCAGTTTCATGTGTTCCTAAGCATCCATGAGTATGATGAAAATGTTTCATGGTAATATCTGAAAATTTTGTTGGTTTTGGTATTTTTTCAATATCTTCAGACTTTGCCCATATTTTCCAAAATCGTTGTACTGCTTCATCATATTGTTTTTTGGCCGTATCAGACATTTTAGAATATTTTTTAGTTTCCCAATCATAAGTATCGTAAAATAAATGTTCTAATTCTCCTATACCCGGTTCTTTATCTAATGTTCGTATAGTACCTTTTTTAGATTGATTAACTTCACAGAAAGTAGGACTTATAGTAAATCTTTCTTCTCTGCTATTAATACTAGCAATATTTAAACCATTCGTTAAACAATCGATACGACGACCACAAAAACTAATATATGCAACAATGGGTGTTGTAGAAGTTGATATATTATATTTTTCTAATTTCGATTTATCAAAAGTATCAAATGTTATATTTTCTCCATCGCGTGTTTTATAAGTGTATGTTGGATTTATCATAGCGGTAATAGATGCAAATAATTGTGCTATTTTAATATAAAATTTAGAAATACCATCACACATTTGTTGTTTTAATTCAGGGTCTAGTTTTTCAAATTCTTTTATGTCTTTTTTTTTTAAAAAAAGAATTTTACTTTTTTGCATTTCTTTTGATAATTCTTGTCCTATACGTTTTGTAGCTAGATGGTCTATTTCTAAATTTGATAAATATTTTGAAATAATATTAGATGTCAATATTAATAATTTATCACAATAATCTTGATCTGTTAAATTATACATATCTGAAAAATTTTGAGTTAATATATAATTTGCTGCTATAAAATCTATTATAGTAGTTAAAGATTGTTTTTGTGTGTTACCATCACCTGTATTTTGTATATTACCCATATATATATATATTATATATATTAAATTGAAATAAATTAAACTGAATACATTCTAAATATATATATGACAGATAATATTACAAAAAAAAAAGTAAAAAAAAAATCAATAAGAAAGATATGTGGGAATTATTCGATCAGGAAATAAATAATAATCCAGTAGAATGTATTTATACTGAAGATAAGAATATGGATAAGTGTGAATTATGTAACCATGAAACAAAAATTACTGATTTAGGATTTCAAACATGTATGAATCCTAAATGTGGTGTTATTTTCACAGATTCATTAGGTCTTACTGCTGAATGGAGATATTATGGAACAGATAGTAATACTAATAGTGATCCAACTCGTTGTGGTATGCCAATTAATCCATTATTAAAAGAATCATCATTTGGTTGTAAAGTATTATCTAATGGAAAATTATCATATGAAATGAGAAAAATAAGAAGGTATACCGAATGGCAGGCAATGCCTTATCATGAAAAGCAGCAATATAATGAATTTTGTAGGATTACTGCTATGGCACAAAATGGAGGAATTTCAAAACTTATTATAGATGAAGCGTTACGTCAGCATAAAAAATTATCAGAACATCGTACATATAGAGGGTTAAATCGTGATAGTATTATTGCTGCGTCTGTATATATTGCATGTAGTATTCATAATCATCCTAGAACAGCAAAAGAGATAGCTAAAATATTTAATTTAAATAATACTAATGCTACAAAAGGTTGTAAAAACGCAAAAGCGATTATAGAAGAAATAGAGCGAGACCAAAATATAAATGATAAAACAGAGTATTGTAATGCAAATTCGATTGATTTCATGGATAGATTTTGTAGTAAATTAAATATTAATATAGAACTTACAAATCTATGTAAGTTTATTGCAACGCAAATTGATAAACATCAATATATTCCAGAAAATACACCAAATTCTATTGCCGGAGGAGTTATTTATTTTGTAATACAAGAATGTAATTTAAGTATTAATAAAACAGAAATAAAAACGATTACAGGAGTTAGTGAAGTAACTATTAATAAGTGTTATAAAAAATTAGAAAAAATCCGGGATAAACTAATTCCTTCGGTTATTCTACAAAAATATATTTAAATTATATAATTAATTAATTAAATATATACTATTATAAAATACATATGCACAAAGTAGCAATACTAATACCTACTACAAGTAATAAACGCGATGAATGGAATACTATAAGAGAAACTTACCTTTTTCATAGTGTTAAATCTTTTTTACTTTCATTAAATAGATATGATGAGAATACCTATATATTTTATATTGGTTTTGATAAAAATGATCGAATATTTGATAATATAGAACAACAAAAAGAGTTAAAACGATTAGAACAAGTTTTTAAAAATATTTCATTTGAATTTATCTGTATGGAAAATATACCCAAAGGTCATTTAACTAAAATGTGGAATTTTCTATTTGAACTAGCGTATAATGCGGGCAATGAATATTTTTATCAATGTGGTGATGATATATTATATAAAACCAAGGGTTGGGTACAATCTAGTATTAATATGTTACAATTACATGAAAATATAGGAATAACTGGACCTATTAATAATAATTCACGCATTTTGACTCAAGTTATGGTATCTAGAAAACATATGGAAATATTTGGATGGTTTTTTCCAGAAGAAATTATTAATTGGTGTTGTGATGATTGGTATAATTGTGTATATCAACCCAAACATTTTTATCCTCTCCATAAACATTATAGTGCTAATGTTGGTGGGCAACCTAGATATATTATAGATAACAATATGGAATTTCATGTTAATCATGAATCATTAATGAAAAATACAAATAATCTTCGTGAAAAGACTATGAAACTTGCCAATAAACATAAAATTCTTATAATAAATTATATTAAAGATAAATAAAGTATTATGTAAAATGTCAGGATTGCAATCTTGTCTTGATAAATTCGCTGATAAAGATAAACGAATATATCAAGAATATTACACCAATGGCAAAGAAATTATTGAAAAGGCAAATCCATGGACCACTTATGATATTATACAAGATATTCAACGCACCATACAATCTAATCCAGTTAAAGGACAGAAAGAATATGCATATAAATTATTAAATGTACTCGCCAAACAAAATACTACACAAATGACCCCTTTCCTCGGTACTCTAATACCTATGGTCGCACAAGACGTAAACTCCAGCATTAAAGAAGTTAAAGATATCGCTATGAAAACACTTAAACGCTTACTTAACAATAGTGGAAATGAAGATCTAACACCATTTATTCCAGTCGTACTTGATGGGTTAGTTAACAGTAAAAATATACCTACTGCAGTGGAAAATTTAGCAAGTTGTATTTTCGTACAAAATGTAGAAGCACCTGCTCTTGCTATTACTGCTCCTATTTTAGTAAAAGGTCTTAAAGAACGTCATAATGAAACCAATCGTAAATCATGTGTAATTATCGATAACATGTGTAAATTAGTTGAGCACCCAAAAGAAGCCATCCTATTCTCCAATGACCTAAAACCACTTATCCAAAATGCCGTTGAACGTATTAGTGACCCTGAAGCACGTGCGATTGCTGTTAAATCCCTAGAAACTTTAAAATCTGTATGTACTATCGAAGCAGAATGTTCCATGGCAAATATCGAAAAAGTACTTATTGAAAATCTAATTGAATTCCCTGAACTATCTATTGATGCTAGTTGCAAAAAAAAGGTTATAACTGTTATGTACACTCTCGCCATGTGTCAAGAGTTCTCGTTAAACTGCTGGGAAAATACTATTCTAGATATAGTTAATGTAAATAGCACGGAACATTCTATTGTTTCACGATTTCAGTCTATTATTTCGCGTTGCCACTCTATTATTGAAAAATGGTTTGATGTAAAAGAAGAGATATTCGAAGATACGGAAGAAGGTATTGACCTTTATAAAGGTAGTTTTTCATTGGCATACGGTGCTCTTACACTCCTTAATAATGCTAACGTACATCTAAAACGTAATCGCTTCTACGGTCTTCTCGGTCCTAATAACTGTGGTAAAACTACATTGATGCGTGCTATCGCCAATGAACAAGTTGAAGGATTCCCGAAACGCGATGAACTAAAAACCGTATTCGTTGAACATGAAATCCAAGAACGCGAAGTAGGTGAAGATGAAAAAGGATTTCCTATCTTGAATATTGACCTCTGTGGTGTTGAATGGGTCGTGGATTGCTGCAACAAGGTCTATATGTTACAACCAGAGGTGACCGCACAAGCAGTTGAAGAAGTTATGGAAGAAATTGGTTTCGGTAATGCGAAAAAAGACAAGGGACACGATCGCGCAGCCGATATGTGGATGGGGGTAACGACCTATTCGGGTGGTTGGAAAATGAAGATGCAATTGTGTGCTGCTACGTTGATGAATGCGGATATTCTTATGCTTGACGAACCTACGGGTCATTTGGATACACGTAATATTCAATGGATTAAAGACTGGTTGAACTCGTTTATTCAAAAAGGTGGTTCTATCATTTCCACCTCCCACGATTCTAGTTTTTTAAATCAAATGTGTACGCATCTTATTGATTTCCAAAACAGGAAACTTAAAACATTCCGCGGTACATACGGAACCGTGCTACAAGAATTCGTAGAAGCACACCCTGAAAAACAAGGTTACTTTGAATTGAAAAATGATGTGATGAAATTTGAATTTCCGGAACCTACGCCCCTCGAAGGTGTGAAAAGTATGAGTAAATCTATCCTACGTATGAAACACATCTATTTTACATACCCCACACGCGATAAACCTACCATTATGGATGTATCACTAGAATGCAGTCGTATCTCTCGGGTTGCGGTTATTGGTGCAAATGGTGCTGGCAAATCCACTGCCATTAAGGTTTTAATTGGAGAGTTAAAACCAAGTGAAGGTGAAATGTGGAAGCACCCCAATGCTCGTATAGCTTACATTGCACAGCACGCTTTCCAGCATTTGGAAAAACACATTCATAAGACCGCTACGCAATATATATTATGGAGATTTGCAGGGAATGATGATAAGGAAAACATTGATTTCTTGCATAAGGAAGAAAGCAAAGAAGAAGATACCCCTAAAAAGAAATTTATGGTGAATCCTAAAGACCTAACCGAACTAAAAGAATGCTTTGGCGAAGACGAAGATCGTCATGCCATTGAAGTAGAAAAAATTCTAGGTCGCCGAGATAACAAAAAAGAAAAAACCAAGGAATATGAATCCAAACTTAAAGGTAAAACCAGCGATGCTAATATGTGGATTAAACGTGATATTCTCATTCAAATGGGATTGATTGGATTAGTACAACGTCAAGATGAAAAAGAAGCCGTCGCCGCAGGACTTATGAGCAAACCTTTGACCAGTGTTTCCGTGGAAAAACATCTTGTTGGGTTTGGTATTTCACCAGAACACGCCAGTCACACGCAAATCGGTTCTTTGTCTGGCGGACAAAAAGTTAAGGTAGTCCTTGCTGCTTCATTGTGGCAAAACCCCCACCTGGTTATTCTTGATGAGCCTACCAATTACCTGGACCGTGATGGGTTGGGTGCTCTTACCAAAGCAATTGACGAATTTAAGGGTGGTGTCATCATTATTTCGCACAACAAGGAGTTCGCGAATGCGGTATCACAGGAAAAATGGATCATGGAAAAGGGACAATTGCGAAAAGAAGGTGAGTCCGTGGCGAAAGAAGAAGCAGTGGAAGAAGAAACTGGTGGCAACAAGGAAATAGGAGAAAACGTCATTAAAGATGCATATGGAAATGAAATCAAGGTAGAAAAAAACAAAACCATGACGGATAAGGAAAAGAAACAAGCAGTGAAGAAACTCCAAAAGCAATTGAAAGAGGCGAAGAAGAAGGGTGCAAGTGAAGAGACGATTATGGAATTGGAGGATAAAATAGAGGCATTGAAAGCGTAGAAAAACCAAAAATTATAAAGTATAATAATATAACATATAAGATGGAACATAATATAGTTAATATTTCACTTGGAGAAAATTGTTTAATGGATGCATTATTATCAAAATATGGAATAAAACAAGAATCTTATGCATTTGGAAGCGTTAGAACTAATATAGAATATAATTTGGAAATAATAAAAGATAATTTTGAAGATTTTCTTAAATCAGATTTATTAGTGAAAAAAACAGTTAATGGAACTCAAAAAGTATATAAAAATAAAAAATATTCAAAAGTTCAAAATGACATTTATTGTTCATCTGTTATTGATAGTTTTGAATTTACACATCATAATGTTTTGGATAATAATAAAGATATTGATAGTTATAATAGAAAAATAGAAAGAACGAAAATAGCATTAGAAAGTAATGACATCATATTTTGGTATCATTATAGATATTCCACTAATAATAACTTGGAAATATTAATTAAACAATTTGACTATTTTATAAAATATTTATCCAAAAAAAATAATAAAAAAAAATATCAAATATGTATTTTTACTCAAATTGTTTCAGATGATATTCATTTTATAAATGAACAATATAATAATAATATAAATATTGTAAAATGTTATGAAAAAAATATTTGGTGTGGAAATAATGTTGGTGGTAATGTAAATTCATTAAAAGGTCATACTTTTACGAAGGTATTTGATAAAATTTTTAAAGAATATAATTTATATGATAAATTATTAAAGAATTTAGATAATTAATCTGGTGATTTTAAATGCCAAACGGGTTAATAATTTCAAGTGTATTAGTATAGTCTTTTCTACATAAAGGACACAACGATGGATTTAATATAAGAGTACATTTTAAAAGTAATTGCATCCCATCAACTCATCAAGCGCTTGGTAGAATTGATATTTATCCAAGAGGAGGAAAGTCGCTTGGTGTAAAACGAGGTGCGTTTTTATAGTCCTCTCTAACTTTATTACAAAATGATTTAATAATTTCAAGTGCATTAGTATAATCTTTTCTACATAATGGACACAAGGATGGATTTAATATAAGAGTACATTTTAAACATAAATGATGCTTACACGGTAAAGTAGATACTATACAATTGTTGTTGGTTTCAAAACAAACCGGACATTCAAAGGACGAAGACATTTTATAATGATTTTATAAAATGTATTTATTTATTTATTTGAGCGTTATTTAAATAAAAATGTATTTTTTATTTATATGATAGATCTTATAAAAAAAGAATTTTATGAAAATCCTATTTATGTTATAGTAGTGTTTTTTTTTATCACATTTGCTTATTTTCTAACTCCTTATATTGGATTAATAATTTCTATATTGATTCTTCTATCAGGACACATGGTATTAAAAACAGATAACTATAAAATTTCATCAGTTATTAAACTTTATTTAGTATTCATTACATCCTTTTTAGTATTTGCTAAAATGTGTAATTTATTACCTTTTAATATTAATACTATAGTTCGTATTTTACTATTTTTAAATGTTATTTGTTTAGCAACTACTACTATTCACAATCCATACATACATAGTCCTATCAATAATTTTCCTTTAACTATTATCATAATATTACTAGCTATGTGTACGCCTTATATATTAATTACTAAAAATCAAACTGTTTTAAAACCATCTATTATACCTAATTCTTTATATGTAATACTGTTTACTATCATACTTGGTTATTATTATATCCAACACGAAAAATTTCAAGAACATAATATTTTGTTGCTAGGTTCACTAGTGATACCGATGATAGGACATTTCATAAATAATTCTTGGTTGGAATTACGAGCATTATGGTTATGTATGATTGGATTATTTGAAATAGTAGATATAAGACATTATGGTTATTAAAGTATACCCTTACCACCACTCCAAGGTGCTCTGGGATGCATTCCAAATACTTCATCAAATGTAATTTGATGTTTTTTATCATGAGGTATTGTGTGTTTAAATAACCAATTAGGAATCATTAATACTACAAATAATGCAATAACTTCTAGCAATTTAATATCGGTTACTTTACCTTTTATAGATAAACTGTATCCTATACATTTTAAAAATATTAAAGAAATATATATTACCAAAGTTCCCCAAACAAAACATTCTATATATGCTAAATATAAGGAACCAATTATACCATAGTGTTCGTAGTAAAAATTAAATACTGGTTTTATATATTTAATAGGAAAAGACCAATTAGTCAAAAAAGGTTCATTACGACCTTTAGTAAGAATAAATGGTTGCCACCTTGTGACTCCCCATATAAATCCAAGTATCCCAAACATTAAAGATAATATTAATTCATTTGAAATCATTATATATTATTATTATTATATAATGATTTCAAATGAATCTTTGATAAATTTAAAAGTTTTTTTTTATTTTATAGTTATTTGCATATTTTTAAGCGGTATATCTGAAATATTATTTATGTCTTGTGTAAACTATTATAAAACAAACAATCTTAAAATACCTTCATCTCCCGTTTATTTTTATTATCGCGATCTAGATAAAATAAACTTACCATTGAAATATATATTATATATTGGAATTACTTATATAGTAGGGTTATGCATTCTAAGTCCAATATTATATTTACTACATTTTAGTTTTGTACCCAAATCTTATTTTAAAGATAAAGATTTTCTAATGTTACTTAGTACTTTAAGCATTGCTTTTTTCTTTTATTTTTTTTTATATGATATTAATACCATTAAATTACCAAGTGATGAGGCACGAAACCAATATTTAAACAAATTACAATTTTCTTTTTCTCATTAAAAACTGTATTTCAATTTATTTTACCATTTAATCTATCTCTATCCGGATGTTCTACATAAAAGGTTTGCTTAAAAAAAGATTCATTTCTTTTTGCATAACCATCCGGACCTGTTTTACCTGGTTGCCATGATACACCATCTATTACTGTATAAGAATTTTCACGATACGTTTTCCCCTTATATTGTAATTCTACCTCACTTTTTCCACCAAATTCATCGTAGCGAAGTTGCTCCATAACCGTATGTATTTCTTCTCCTTTACCATATTTTTTTCCAGGAGTTAATCTTTTATATAAAGGAAAATTATGCAACGCTTTATATATATTTTTACCGTGAATCGTACATTGAACTTGTGGACTTTTAAAGGTAACGGTATATTTAAGGTCTTGGTCTTGAATTTGTGTTCCATAAAGATTAATGCTACCATTCACCCCAGTAAGCATATCATTAGTTTTATTATTTATCCATATATTACCACAATTTACAGTTTGTTTTGTTGTTTTATCGAAAATAAAATATACCATAAAGGTATTATAAGGAGACGCAGAATAAAATAAAATAAATATATTCCAATGTTTTGTATAATTCATGGTCCAAATATAATTAGTCATATAATAATATCCATCACCGCTGTATATATCAAACCAACATATACCTTGTTTTTTTTCATTATTAATTGTTATTAATGCATTAGATATTGCAAAAGTGTCATTCATTAATTCATTTGGATGCGCATCGCTTACTGATACTATTCTTGGTATTTTAGTTATGGGTATAAATTGATTAAACACAACCATTCCACTATAATTATCTGCACTTTCAATGGTACCCACGATATTCACCGTTATTCCCTGACTTTGTATATACACTTCTTTTTTTTTATCTATAAAACTGATTCGTAGATGATATTGAATTATATCTGTATTTACTTCACTATAAGCAATGTCCTTTTTCTTGTAGGCTTTATATGCTGATTTGGGTATTTGTGTTTGAATCATCATATCTCTTTCACCAGTTTGAATATCAATCTTATAGAACATACAGTTTAGTTTATCATCATGTTTACCTGGACGATTTAACCAAAAATAATAAATTGTATTGTCAAATATAAAATTATAATATTCATACCAAAAATTAATTTTTTTATCGTTCAAAGATATATGTGCATCATTCAAAAATTGTTGATGTGATTTATCATTTTGTAAAACTTGTAAATTTGCTAAACAATAAGGTCCTAATGTTGCGGGTAATGCTAATATATCTTGACCTATGTAACTAGGATATAATATATATTGTAATCCATAAATAATAGGAATCATAAATAACCATTCATATTTTTTTAATACAAATGATATTATGAATATAAATGAAAAAAACACATTTTTAATATAAGACAGTATACTAAAATAGGGTATTTTATACAAACTTTTTAATATTAGTTGTAATATACATATAAATATAAGCATAACAAATAATGAATAACTATTTTTATTTTTCATATATATATAATACTAATATTATACATAATTGTTATTTAGTTAACGACGTGAAAGTTTCCGTGTTGTTCTATTGCGTTTCTGTCGTAAATTTTTTGTTTCCGTTTACCATCTTTCCTTGTGCTAATTATATCAGTTAATAAACATGACATTATGATATAACTCATAAATTGAAAATATATAAACATATTTAATGTTATTTAATAATAAACATGTTTAATAATGCAAAGGTGTTTCCTGTCTTAGATTCATGTAAATTGTTGCCTGATACTTTGGTTCGTATTAATAACATGGATGATGATATGCATGGTATAAAAGGAATATATAAAGGCGATTTCGTACATACAGACGGTATCTTAAAATCGTTAGTATTAATTAAAGATGAGTATAACCGGCAATTTAATTTCTATACATTACCCGAAACAATAAGAATATGCTAATAAATGTTCCTTATTATGATATTTTTTAGTTGGATGCTTACATACAATGTAATGAACAATCTACTCTTTTTTTATAAAAACCTTACATACCGAATTGACTAAAATCATTAAGTACTGGTTTTGGCATGGTAGGATAAGGTCCACCGTGATAAGTAGGTACTTTTTTGCATTCAAAAGCAGGTTCAGGGCATCTTGCACATGGAGCGCAAGGAGGGCAAGGTTTAGGTCGAGGGCAAGATGCTGCATCAGGGCATTTAGGGCACACAGGTGGAACAACTTGAGATTTTAAAATATATTTGTCGTTGTTATCGGAAGGAGGTACGTCACTTGATGACATGGAACTTTTAGAAGTAGTATCATCAACAGTAACATTTGTAGAATTAGAAGTTCCGCTAGATTTACTTGGTGGAGGATTATCTTCGCTGATAGCTAGAGAAGTAGGTGTTCCACTTACATAATCGTAAGTGCTGTTATTTTGATTAGTGGATTCATTGTAACTATTTACTTCATCTGAAGTTTTCATGTTTTCATTTTCATTTTCATTTTCATTTTCATTTTCGTAACCTTCTTTGCGGTTAGTCATTGCTTCGTATGTAGAATAACCTAACCCGCTTAATAATAGAGATATAAGTAATATAAAAAATATGCCAAGTTTTCCTAGTTTCATATGTAATAGCATTGGAAAAAAATTGAAATATATTTTTTAATAATAAATAAAAATAATAATGACAACGAAGTATGGATTAAATAGATATTATGATGTAAATAATACATATGAGATAGGTGTAGATGAAGCTGGTCGAGGTCCTTTATTTGGACCTGTATATACAGCTGCGGTTGTATTGCCTAAAGATAATACGTTCGACCATGAGCTTGTGCGTGATAGTAAAAAATTCACTTCAAAAAAGAAGATAAATGAAGTTGCTAATTACATTAAACAACATGCAATTGCTTGGAGTGTACAAAGTGAGGATGAGCAAATGATAGATAAAATCAATATTCGTCAAAGTGTACTAACATCGATGCATAATTCTATTAAGCATTGTATTCAACAGTTAAATACTCATCAAGTGTATTTACTTATAGATGGAAATGATTTCAAACCATTTCCCTATATAGATAATGATCAAATAGAATATTGTCCTCATGTTATGATTAAAGGTGGTGACAATAAATATACAAGTATAGCAGCAGCATCTATATTGGCTAAAGTTACTAGAGATGAGTATATATTAGATTTATGTAAAGAGAATCCTAATTTAGAGGAGCATTATGGAATTGCTAGTAATAAAGGATATGGAGCAAAACGACATATGGAAGGTATTAAGGAGCATGGTATAACAAAATGGCATCGAAAAACGTATGGAATATGTAAAGAATATGTTAAAGTTTAAAAATATGGTCTATTCTTCCTTTGCGTAAATAAGAAGAATCATATTTTCTATTAATAGTATCGTTGCTAATATTGGAGCATAGAATTACGATTAAATAAGGATACATGCCTCTTTCAATGCTGTCAAAGAAATGATTCCATGTAGATTTATCGTAAATTTGTGTAGATATATTTTTGTGTTGAGTTATTTTTTGTTCGTGAATTTGAAGTAGTATAATATCAATTTCATCTAGTAATAAAATAAAAGGTTCTTCTTTACTAGGAGATATACATGTATATAAATCTTCAAAATATGAACCAGGTTTACTTGGTGTAAATGTATCGCATATAGAACCATTTAGTTCTTTGGTTAGTATGTAACATAGCATAGTTTTTCCTTTACCTACATCTCCGTAAATATACGAACATACATTTTGTTTAGCGTTATATGTATCAATAATTGTTTCTGCAATATTTTTTTGATTTGCATTAAAAGATTGATTGATTTTGATAGTACGTGAAGTATATCGTATAAATTGGTAATTTCCATATTGAATATAGTATTCTATAGAGTTATCGTTTATAGAAGAGTCAGTTAATTTATAATTATCGTTTTCTAGTTGTTTACATTTGCTTAAATTATCTTTAATTATAGTATTCGAGTATACTATAATAGTTTTTTCATAATCGTATTCATATACCCAGCAAATGTAAAAAGGTATAAACCATGATTTATTTTTGTGTATAACAATGCCGTTAGGTTGGTTATTATCATCAAATTTAAAAGCATAATCATTTTTAATATGTTGTAAGATACTATTGACTTTTTCTTTATTTATAAATTTGTATTCTTTGATGTTAAAAAGTGAAGACAGTATAAACATTAGAATAGGATAAAAGAATACAAATATATTTTTAGACGATGATATAAAAAACATTGTTGCCAAAAAAACATTTTCATTCATTTAAAATAATAATGTTTATATTTTTATTATGTTTTACAAATTGAAATTAAAAAACATAAAAATAGTAATGTATATACCATGCGAGTTTTAGTATTTGATACCGAGACTACTGGTCTTATTCCGTCTGGATATCCGCGTATGCAGTCCACAGTATCTAAATTTCCTCATATAGTACAATTAAGTTATTTGGTATATGATACAGAAAAAGATAAGATAATACACGAGCAAGATGATATTATAAGGTTACCAGATGAAATAGTTATTCCAGAAAAATGCACTGCAATTCATGGTATTACAAAGAGGTTGTCAATAAATCGTGGTATTTATATAGATAATGCATTGGAGATATTGACGCTGTATGTAAAACAATGTCAATGTATTGTGGCCCACAATATTGATTTTGATCTTGGGATGATAGATGTAGAGTGTATGAGAGCGAATATATCTAATCCATTTACATCGGATAAGATATATTATTGTACGATGAATAAAACAAAGGATATATGTAATATAGTTTGTAACTATCGTTCAGTGGGTCCAAATGGTATGATGCGAATGGCATCTTATATTAAAAAACCAAGTCTCATTGAATTGCATACGCATTTGTTTAAGCGTTCTGCTAAAGGACTCCATGATTCTATGATAGATGTGCGTGTATGTTTCCGTTGTTTCTTAAAAGTAGTATATAATAAAGAATATGACTTTTCGAGTAATAAATTGAGTTTACAAGATTTTGAAATAATCTGATAAAGTTAACCGCTACACATATCGCAAATTTCGTGTTCTGTATTTTCGGGTTGAGTAGTTGGTTCAATAGTAAATTGTTGTACTTGATGTCGAGGTTTTCTGCGTAGATAATATATACCGGTTTTCAAACCTTTTTTCCATGCATAAAAATGCATGGATGTTAATCCTTTGTAATTTGGGTCTGCTACCCAAAGATTCATGCTTTGACTTTGGCATACATATTTCCCCCTATCTGCTGCCATATCAATTAGATGTCGCATGGGGATTTCCCATACAATTTTGTACCGATCTTTAATTTCTTGTGGTATGTTTTCAATATGTTGGATACTACCATGATGAGCTATAATATTATTTTTCATATCATCATTCCATAATTCCAAAGTAATTAATTCTTTTACTAGATATTGGTTAACAATCATAAATTCACCCGCCAGAGTACGTCTATTATAAAAGTTACTAGTAATTGGTTCAAAACATTCATTATTACCTAGAATTTGAGATGTGGATGCTGTAGGCATAAGAGCAATCAAAAGAGAATTGCGAACACCGTATTGTTGTACGGAACTGCGTAAAGTGTCCCAGTCATATCGACCGCTTTTTGGTGTTTCATTCCATAAATCGAATTGAAATAGTCCTTGTGCGAGAGGTGAACCGTCAAATGTAGAATAAGAGTCGTGTTCAATAGCAATATCTATACTTTCTTCAATAGCAGCGTGGTAAATGGTTTCAAATATATTTTCATTAATTTCTTTTGCTTTATCGCAATAAAAAGGGATTTTAAAACGCATAAATACATCAGCAAGACCTTGTACGCCGATACCAATAGGTCGATGTTTTATGTTACTTAATTTGGTTTTGCTTGTAGGATAAAAGTTAATATCAATAATTTTATTTAAATTTCTAGTAACAACTTTAGTTACTTGGTGTAATTTTTCATAATTAAATTCAAAAATGCATATTTGTTTCAGGTCATTCCATCCTCCTATGTGTCGATTATCGAAATATATTTGAGGAACCGAATTAATATCTTTTCCGGTATCTTTACTACATGTTTTATAAAATATTTGTCTTTCATTGTCATCATCTAAACATATTTCCGAAAAAATTAAATTAAAATCATTTAATAATGCTTTTGCCATTTTACAAAAATTGCATTTTGTTTTTGTGTATATCATAATTTTATTAGGTTGTTGTATAGTTTTTTTTCCAACAAATTGAGATAATGCGATGCTAGCTAAATTACAAACGGCCGTTTCATCTTTATCGCTATATTCTATAATTTCAGCACAAAGATTACTAGAACAAATGGTTCCAAGATTTTGTTGATTTGATTTTGTATTAGCAGCATCTTTAAATAGTAAATAAGGTGTACCGGTTTCCATTTGTGCGTCTAGAATTTTAAACCAAATATCGCGTGCATCTATTTGTTTGGTTGCTAAACCTTGCGTTTCATAATTTATATATAAAGATTCATACTTATTACCGTAACTTTTGCTAAGTTCAGGGCATTTAGAAGGGCAAAAAAGGGACCATTTTTCATTATGTTGTACTCTTTTCATAAATAAATCAGGAATCCATAGTCCATAAAATAAATCACGAGCGCGTGCATTTTCGTCTCCGGTGTTTTTCTTTAAATCTAACCAATCTTCAATGTCTGGGTGTTCTGGTGACAAATATATAGCAAAACTACCATTTCTGCGTCCACCTCCTTGATCTACATATCTAGCAGTTTCATTAAAGGGTTTTAACATAGGTATTATACCATTACTGGTACCATTTGTTCCCCGTATAATAGTACCTCGGGCCCGTATATTATGTATATGTAAACCAATACCCCCCGCCCATTTAGAAATAAGAGCACAATCTTTAAGAGTATCATATATACCTTCAATGGAATCATCTTGCATACCTAATAGATAACAAGAACTAAGTTGTGGTCGTTTCGTTCCTGCGTTAAAAAGCGTAGGTGTAGCGTGTGTAAAATATTTATTAGATAATAAATCATATGTTTCTTTCACTGCATTAAGATTATCAAAATGTAAACCAATAGCGACGCGCATCCACATATATTGTGGGCGTTCTATTATTTTTCCTTCCCTCCGGAGTAAATATGCTCGTTCAAGTGTTTTATATCCAAAATAATCGATATTATAATCACGTTCATGTACTATCATATTATTATAAGCATCTTTGTGAGTATTAATACAATTTATAAATTTTTCAGATAATATATGTTCTGGTTCTAATGTAAAATAATTAATTGCATCAGAAAATAACGGAATAGTATTTTTATGAAGATTTGAAATAATAATTCTAGAACTTAATATACCATAATTAGGATGTTTACATATTTGAGAAGCACACAATTGTGCACTAATTTCATCAATGATTCGTGTTTCAATTCCATCATATAATTGATCTATAATTTGTATAGCTAATTCAGTATAATTCATAGATAAATTAACTTCATTACCTAATATTTTAATTCGATTGAGTATTTTATCAAAAGAAACTTCTATAATATTACCCGAACGTTTTTTAACTTTCATATTGTCCATAATAATATAATTAAGTTATAACATTAAGTATTTTTTATAATTAAATATATAATGGATATTTCATTTTTTATAGTTAGGTGTATAACAAATGAAAGAAATGCTTTTTATTGGAGAGTATGTTATGATAGGCTACATAGTATTTATCCTGATGCTAAAATTTATGTAGTAGACGATAAAAGTAGATTACAAAGATATACAATGCCATCTCGATATACAACTAGTTTATCATTACAACCATATTCTTATTATACAAAAGAACAGTTATTAGATTATGGTAAATTATATCCAGATTTACAAGTATATCAAAATGATATAGCAAAATTATATACTCATTGGCAAAAATATGGAAAATATGAGAATAGGAAAATGCCAAGTAAATCGTCTGATAATGATAATATGGAAGATCCATCAAGAAGTATATGGGAAGAATTACCTAATTTAGAGTATATTAAAAGTGATTATAATGGTCGCGGTGAAATATTAGGATATTATTATTATTATTTGTTACATCCAACCGAAAAAGCAATAATATTGCATGATTCAGTGTTTATTAATGAACCAATACAATATAATAAACATAATAAATGTGAATTTTTATGGAGATTTAATCCAGATGTATGCGTTGATAATGGACAAGGTAAAGACCGAATCAATTCAATGGACATTATTAATATGATAGTATATTTAGGCAATAGTTATAAAAATGGTTATAAACCATTAATAAATTTTTATAAAAGAAAAAATTGGTATGGTTGTTTTGGTATAATGTCTGTAGTAAATTGGTCTTTATTAGAAACAATAAATGTTAAATATAATTTTTTTGAAACAATATTACTTATTGTAGATAATAGATATAAACGCCAGTGTTTGGAACGCGTGTTTGGATTTTTAATGTGTTATGAATTACAAGGAGTTAATGTATTATATGGTAATATTCGTAATTATTGTAAATGGGGTATATCATTTCAATTAGATATGCTTAACAAAGATACTGTAAGGCAGCGTCTTCCAATTACAAAGGTATGGAGTGGACGCTAAATATCACTCATATCAATGAGTAATTTTCCAATAGGTTTATTTTCTTCGCTTCCCATGCTGTTAGTGCGTTTTCGTGGAGTATATTTCGCTTTTCGTTCAGTCCATTTACCAGAAACGCGTTCTTCTTCGATAATTTTCCAAATGTTTTCAAGATGATGTTGTGTATGTTGAAACCATTTTTCGTTGCGCGTTACTAGTATGCAACTAACAAAATCAAGACGCCAATAGATATGTTTTAACCAAGTATCATTTTCGTGTTTTTTCATTATGTGTTCTTCCCATATAGAGAATTCTTCAGGAGAGCATTGGAATGGTGCGTATTCATAATAGTTGTCATCGTTTACAATAAAATGTAGTATAATGCCTTTAAAGTTGCCTTGTTCGGTTTTATAAAAATCTCCGTCTTCATAAAAAGCATCTTTTGACTCATATTCAGCAAATTTAGTTTCAAGAAAATCACAATGATTTAATCCACATACTTCCATTTGTAATTGCATTTGGATCCAATATTCTTCTTTTGGTATTCCAGAAATTACACGTGTAGTTGGATTTTTAATTTCCAACATACGTCCATATAAACCGCTATTAGAGTCAACATTAATACCATCAGGAGAAGCTCCAATATAAGGATATTTAGGATGTGGTATACAACCAAAATCTTCAATTTTAGTTTCATAAAGATATTCATAATATAGAACAGATACAGGTTCATATTTAGTACCCCAATGAAAAGGTGTTTCCGTATATTTAGATTTAACATAATCTAGATTGAGTGGTTTACATTTTTCGCATATAAGTTCATTTTGTTTTGATTGTGAACCGTATGCTTTATATGCATTACTAGCAGTAATCATATTATATCTAAATCGATGCCACAATTCAGTACGTTGGTCTGGTTGTGGTATATTACGTATATAATTGAGTTGTTTTGTTAGTTGTTGAGTATTTGTGGGTTTAGTAATAAATGTTTTTGAATAGGATCTTCTAGGCATAACATGTTTATAATAAATGTTAAGAGATTGTGATATATGTAAATGTATAATTCGATTTAATCGATTATCATATACAAGAACCAGTTGTTCGTATAATATATCATATAGATAATTGTATATACATTCATCAAATTTATAATTAGATAAATGGTTTATATTATTTTCTATAAAATCATCTATCAAATATTCTAATGACTGTATTAGTTCAATAGAATCTTCTTCGGTGATAGACTGAATCATTTATATAGTATATAATATTTATTTAATATAAATCAATTTGTTTATTTATCTTTTTCTTTTTCTTTGATTTTTAGTTTTAATGTTTTTTTTTTTGCTTTTAGGAGCAAGTCCTTTTGTAATACTTTGACTTTTTTCCATACATTTTAATGTAAATTTGTTATTTTGTTTATTAAAGATAAGATTAGGAATATTTTTAATACATCCACTTATTTTATCATATTCGATATCTTTTTGTTTTTGTAATTTGCGTCTTTCGAGGCAATCTTTTAAGTAAAATCCTAATTCTTGAATTTGTTTTTTATCTAGATTATGTTCGCTGCTATATTTTTTAACAAAATTGTTTAATTTTTTTATTTTTAAACTTTTTTCTAATTTAGTCCATGGTAATTTTTTATTACTTTCTTTTTCTTTATCTAGAAATACATCTAGATCCATTACATTTTCACTAGTATTTGGTATTGGTGTATCTGTTTTTTGATTTAAAAGCATATTTTGATATTGTATGTTTTTGAGTTCATTACATGTATTATTTTTTTCTTCTTTAGGTTTAATTAAATCACTCATATATATATATATAAAGAGATATTTCTAACTCATAATTTAGTAAATAATAATATCAGTATAATACAATTAATGTCTCCGAGAATAACAATAAAAAATACAAAAAATAAGGTAAATAGACATACAAGAAAAATTCAACAAGGAGGGGGTGGTGATGATGAGAAAATAGATATAGCAATAACAAAAATGAAAGAGGCGATAGATGAATTTAAAGATAAGGAAAAAGATTTAAATATAATAGAGACCTATAAAAAATTTACTAAAAAAGTACAATCAAATAAATATGTAATATTTGGATGTATGAAAAGACTTATGGAACAAATAGAATTAGAAGATAGTAATAGAATAAAAGAAAGTAAAGATACTCCGTATATTCCATTAGAGACAAAAAGATTAGAAATATTAACAGAATTTTATGAATTAATTCCACCTCATCTTAAAAGAGATTCAGAAATTATTCAAGTAATGCTTCATTATGAACCAAAACTTATAGCATCGCCTTTATTTCCAAAATCATTAAAACGAAAAGAGTTTTTTTGGAAAACAGCATTATTGCATGACCCAAAAGCATTTTATTTATTAGATAAAATTACTCAACGTTATATACTCCGTGAAGATCCTAATATATTACTGCATTCAAACGATCAACTTAATATAAATATTAAGGGCGGTATTACAATTGGTAATTTACCAGATTTAGCATCAAGAGGAGATTCAATAGGTATAATGTTAGCAGCTATATTAGGTCCACAATTAGCAACGATGTTTGCACCATTTTTAACAGAAGCAATAGCGGCCCCTTTATTGGCGGGATTTCAACCTTTGGCGGTAGGTATAGCAGCAAACGTAGCAAAATTGGGTGCATTATTATCTCCCGCGACTTCAGCAGTAGGTGCAGCAGCGGCGGCTGTTTAATTATATAAATAAGTTATAAATAGTAATTATTATTCTAATATTATACTATAATGAATGATCTCGATGATATTACCGTAAGACATTTAATGGAATTATTAGAAAAAAAAGATTTTAAAAAGGTGCTTTTAAAGAATTTAAATGATAATATTGATATTCCCATTATAAATGAAAAAACGGAAAAAAAGGTTTTAGATAAAGTATACAAGGTATTGGTAAATGCTTTAGAGGATATTCTTATAAAGAAGTAAAACAATTAACTAGAATTCATTTAGATATGTTTCTTCATAATCATTTATAGTATTTATATTTTTCTGACAAGTATTGACGAGTCGTTTAGCATAATAAAAATCATGATATGAAAGATTAATACGTGTACCATTCATAACATATAATTGTGTATGATATTCGTAATCTAATAGACCTATAATAAAATTAATGTAAAATTGTTTACATGTATATAATAATTTTTTATAAGGATAATCAATAATGTAACTATCAATATTGTTCCATAGTTCAATAGGTAAATAATTACTAAGAATATTAATAGGATTTGGATGTATTCTCCATATATTAGTACGCAATTTCAATCTAAAATTAGGATATTTATCACAATATAAGTTTAACTTTGTGATTATATTTTTTGACTTAGGTAATATATTTATAATATTGTTTTTGGATAATATATTATATATATTAGGATTATATACGTAACGTGCAAATTTGATAATTTCATCCATAATATATTATGAATCAATTTTTTTAATATTTAATTGTTTTGTGAATTTAAATTTATTTAGATTAGTATTACGGCGTTTTAGATTACATTCTAAACAACTTATAACTATATTATTACTATTATGACCGAAATTATTATCTATTCTATCTAAAGTCCACTGATTATCTTGTTTACATTTTTTATAAAAAATCATTAAATTACAATTACAATAAAAACATTTTAATTTCGATTCTACTAATCGTAAGATAACTGTGTCAATATGTATAAAATGATTTTTACTATAAATTTGATGTTTAGAGTCTTGTTGTTTATAACCTTGTAATTTTTTATTAATAGATTGTATTACTTTATTACTCTCGTCAGATTTTTCATTAAGGTAACATTTATAAAGCATAACAGTTTGATTTTCAATATTATATATATTATCATTAAAATTTATATTTAGTTTATCTTCTTTTGGTGTTTTAAATTGTACGGATTTCATATAATATATAAATGTATTATTTTAAATAAGTATAAAAGAATAACAAAGAATATTGGTAAATGTCAGAGTTTTATGATAAACTTAAGTTGTTTTTTGAAAAAAAAACACAAGAATACAAATCTAATAATAATAAATTAGGAAACACATTGGATCCAATTGTAGGACCAATGTTGATGATGCAGTCTACAACCATTATATTATTTGAAACTGGTATTTATACAATTGTTCCAATAATAGAAAATAATACATACGTCCAAAGTGGATTTAATATGTGTTTAGATGTTTATTTGCGTGCGTGCATATTATTTATATTTATAGTTAATTATATAAGTGAATGTATAAGTGAAGATAATTATCAATTGGTAAAAAAAAATACTATAACAAATTGTGAAAAAATTAGTACTATATTTTTATATTTATTAGATAAGATTTATAAAACAAGACAAAAAGAACTAGATGAATATTTAAATGTCAATAACAACGAAGAAGTATATCATGAAGCAAATATTGTATCAGAAGAAGAAGAAGAAGAATTAAACCGAAATTATGGTGATTGATAAAAAATAATAAAATCTATACATAAATTATAATGATGAAATTACTAGTAGAAGCTGTAATAGTTGGAATAATGGTTTTAGTAGTAGGATCAGGTGTAGGTTATATAGTAGGGATGATGAATTCCATGGATTTACCTAGTGTTTGTAAAAAGTGGAATAAAAATCATGTCATGGAAATCTCTTTATTCTTTACGGGATTTGTTACGCATTTGTTGTGTGAATTTTCCGGTGTAAACAAGTGGTATACTAAAAATGGATATGCTGTCAAAAATTGATTTAAATATATGATAATATATCGTTATATATCATCATGTCAAGTTTTACTGTTCCTCCGCCTCTCACCTTATATTTATATGTAGATAGTGATGATAAAAATTTGCGTACCAAGTATGTAGATGCAGCAAATAAGCACAATGATAAGGTAGATAATACGCATTATCCCGATTCGGGTTTTGATTTGTATCAACCATACAAAATTCGTTTAGTTGCGATAGATCAACTAATGTGTTCATGTGATATGAAAGTAAAAGCGGCCATGTATGAAGGTCTGCAACCAGTAGGATATTACATGTATCCTCGTTCGTCTATAAGTAAAACCCCTTTGCGTTTGGCGAATAGTGTTGGAATTATAGATAGTGGTTACCGTGGTAATTTGGGTGTAAAATTTGATGAGAAAGAAGGGTGGGTTGGTTGGGAATGTGAAGAGTATCATAGGTTGCTGCAAATTTGTGCGGGTACATTGAGACCATTTCGTGTTGTAATCGTAGACACCGTTGAAGAGTTGAATAAATATGGAGATACGGAGCGTGGAGAGGGTGGATTTGGTTCAACTGGTAAATAATTAAAGTATTAAACGTATATATATATATATATAGATGCGTAGAAAAAGGAATACTGTATATCCAAGTACATTAAAATATTTATCATATAGATCTCGTAAAGAAAGAAAGCAATATTCCATATGGAGTATGATATCTTATCCTAAATTGTTTAAAAAAGTCCATCCAATAAATGAAAAAATTTAAAAATAGTTAACCATACCATTATCTTTTAGAGTAAACCCATTTTTTTGATATATAGATATATTATCATCATTACAATTTAAAATACATTTATAGCAATTATATAATTTTGCAATTGATACAACATGAGAAATTAATAAACTAGCGTATCCTTTTTTTCTATACTTTTTATCAACAACTAGGTCTTCAATATGACCTACTTTCCCACCATTATGTATGATTTTTTGTTCTATGAATAATGTAATCATACCGATAGGTGTATCATTTAACATAAGTACGAATATAAAATGATTATGTGGTAAGTTATTAATAATATTTAAATAATGTTGTTTTTGCATCATAGGTGTAGATGTTAATTGTTTTAATAACCCTATAATATCTTTATATGATACATTTAGTCTAGTTATATTATCAATAATAGGTTGCGGTGTTATGTGTTTTACATTATCCATGGTATATATATGGCAACGATAAAATGGAGTACTGGTGAAACGTATCAACAAAGTTATAAAAAACTAAAACAACAAATGGAAGTAGAAGATATAAAAAAAGACGTAGAGGAAGCTATTCCAGAATTATCTCGAAATTATGTATTTAAAGATAGTTATAAAGAACAAGTATCGTCTAGAGTAGGAGAGCGAGAACATATACAACAAAATTGTGTTAATCCTTATTTAGGTAATAATTTTATAAAAGATTTAGCAGTACAAGAAGAATATTTAAAACCTAAAAATTCACATTTTTCTAAATAAAATATTATTATAGTTTATAATGTCAAAGACTAAAAAACATACAAAAAAATATAAAAAAAATAGTACAAGAAGGACTCGAAAAATATCTAAAAATATTGTATCCTTAAATAAATCATTAAAAACTATTATTAAAAAATTAACAGGTAAACCTTTTAGAGGTACAATAGGTGTAGTATCTAAATCTGTATTAAATAATACAACACCGTTTATAAGTAAAATTCCCATAGCAGGAAATACAATTGTTTATTTGTTTAAAAAAAGTGAAAAAAGTTTATATATAGTATTAACTACTGTAGATAACATGGTTGACTCAGGTGGAAATATTATAACAAGTGCAATGGATGGAGCAACAAATTTAACAGTATTAGTATTAAATATGGGTAAATAAATAATGATTTAACATTATAATAACTTAAAGTTGTTATAATGTGTAAAGATATAATGTCATCATTATATGCAACTCAAAATAATTTATTATTAAATACTTTAATACTTTTTTATCAAAAAGATGGTAATATAGATAAAATGTTATCAATTATTAACGGTCAATCTAAAATTTCACTTCGGTTAGTAGATTGGTTTGTAACAAATTATTCTAAAAAACATTTTATCATTTATCCATTAAATAATGGACGCTTTAAGGTTTATGACGATTATAAATTAAAATTACGTGCTTATTCAAAAAAACGATTTGATCCTTTTTGCAGATGGGATCGAATTACTATTCCGTACAAAAATGATTCTCGTATTCAAACTACTATAGGTCAATTGAATTTTTTTAAATGGGCGTTGGAAAATAAGATAATAGATTATATAGAAAAAAATTATGATGCTATAGAAACTGATATGAATATGCGTAATAGTAGTTCAAAGAAAAATAAACTGGATGTAAGTGATAGTAAAACTCGTAAAAAACGAGAAGAATTGTCTATTTCTGCAACAAAATCTATTAAAAAAGAAAAAGTAGAAATAGTAGTAAAATTTGATTAATATTTATAGGTTGCCATTAAAACAACCTACATCAACTTTTTCATTAAATACTTTTGTATCTTTTTCTTCATCAGCGTTATTTTCTTCATCAGCGTTATTTTCTCCATTAGCGTTATTTTCTTCATCAGCGTTATTTTCTCCATTAGCGTTATTTTCTTCATCAGCGTTATTTTCTTCATCAGCGTTACCAGGTTGTTTTACTATAGTTGGGTTATTTAGTTTGTCAATTTGGATGTCTAAACACTGATTACATTTAGTATATAAAATTTCACAACATTTTTCAATAATTGTTTTTTCGTGTGTATAAATTAATTTATTTTTATTTTCTATATCAAAATCATATTCTTTAAAAAAAATATTATATTTATAACGATGAACAAAGCAGCAAGCTGGTCCAAATACATTACGTAGACAAGTATCAATAATTTCGGTTCGTTGATATCTATTAAGTTTATCTACGCTTATAGATTCTAATTCTTGAATTTTTCTTTCATATATATCATTAATTTTATCTTCAAAACTCATATTTAATATTTGTCGTCGATAGTATATATTTTCATTATAAGAAAGAATAGTATTAAAAAGAGTAAAATATTCATTAAATTTTTCTATAATTTTTCTTATTTCTAATTCTTCTAATGACATATGATTATCTTTTATTGTTTTCAATTCTTTTTCAACCATAGAAAATGATTGTAGTAATTTATATATATCTTCTTTTGTTTCATCCATTTTCAAATATCGTGCAATAGATAAAATCATGGCAATAAATGTGGATAGACTAATAGAAATTACTCTAAGATCTTGTGGTGAAAAATTCATTTGTTTTTTAAGAGTTTCAAAAAAAGTAATAATTGTTGAAGCAATAATAACAACAACTTGTATAGTGCTAATTTTACATGATAGGTTTTCATATTTCAAATAAAGAACTAGTCTACAATTATGTGATTTTATAATTTTATTTTTAATATCATTAATATCATTAATATCATTAACATCATTAACATTACAAATAATTTTATTTGTCATATATGTAATATAAATATATAAAATAATCAATATAACTTGTATAATATGAATATATTACATATGATAAATGGTACAAAAGACCTTTGGGTTATACCAAAAAGTAATTTAATTAATTTTGAACGTATGCAAGAGTACACTAAACAATGTTCTATTATAATCCTTAATACATTAAGTGATGATATGCAACATTGTTTAATTATAAATACGGTATCTGCAGAAGAAGAAGTAAACATAGTAGAACAAGGATTAAAAGAAGATAAACTATTTATTATATATGGTAAACATTATTATGATAACAATTTAATAAGGAAATATCAACAATTAAAAAAATTAGGTGCGTATTCTGTTTATGTATATGGTGGTGGAATGTTTGAGTGGTTACTACTTCAAGATATATATAGTAAAGAAGAGTTTCCTACAATAGGAAGTGAGTTAGATATTTTAAAGTATAAACCATAATTTTAGTATTTAATATAATTATAAATATTATGTCTTACTTGACTCCAATGATTGCCATTAAATATATTTAGTATTGATGAAGATTTGGTATGTGTGTTAAGAATAAACAAACGTATTTTAATTCGATTTCTAGCGCGAAATAATAATATTTTAAATTTACAAATACAAAATAAGAGTTGTCGATATACTACTCGAATAATTATATGGTTATCATTATATTTATTTATATAATGATAGTGTGAATCTTTCAATACTTTTTGTCCATCATCGTCTTCTATAAAGTGATTAAATTGAGCTGCACCTATAGATTTTTTCACAAAATAATGTATATCGCCATTTGGATATAAACGCCACGTACATGATAACCATTTTCCTGGATTTTCAAATAATATAATTTGTGGAGGTGCATTATAGCTTAAGTAATATACATCATAATATGGTCCATGTTCATCGTCATCATATTTATTTTTTGTTAAGATTGCTTTGCATAATACTTTATGTGATAAATTTAATAGATAATTAGGTGATGTATAATAATAATAATATGATCCTGGTTCACGTCTTAATTCTGGTGTAGGTGGTGGTGTTGGTGGTGGTAACTCATAACTATCAGATAAAGATATATTTTCTGAATTCCGAATAGGATAAGATATATAGAAATAAAGACAATTAGTGTTTGCAATATTTGAGAGGCGAATATTTTCCATATTGGTTCTATTTGGTATATGGAATAAATAATTTGTATTATCCATACTAGTGTTATATATATATTTATTTATCTTTATAAATATTATTTCATTTTATGTTATAAATTGAAATAATATTTATAAAGATAAATAAATATATACTAACCATGGATTTGACTCAGCAAAAATTGACGCGTTCTGAGTGGAATGGAATAGAAATTCCCGTTTCTTCTAATGAAAAAGATATTTTAAAGTTAATTATAAAAGGATATACTGATGTGAATATTAGTTATGCCACGTGTAAAACGTTATTTGATATATTAAAAACCGAAAAAACACCTGAAATGGAATATTTATTATTTCAAACATTTCTTGAAAAAATGATTAAAAAAGATATTAAAACCTATAATATAAACTATAAAATCGCTCCATGTAAAACAAATATTAAAAAACGAGACCAAATACGGGTTGACAATTTTAAAAAAAATATAGATAAAGACTGTTATGAATATTTAGTAGTAAGATTAGTACATAAACTACTTGGAGAAACACGACAAACTAAAAAGATTAAATATTATTATTCATTACATCATCTATTATCATTATCATTAAGTTCAAAAAATAGTATAGTAGAAGCATATGCTACTCATATATTAAAATCTCAATCTATAACAACAGAAGATATAACTGCATTAGTATATGGTGTATTACCAATGATAGAACAAAATCCTTTTATATATGAAAACGAAGAGAGAAAGTTGTATAATCATCAAAAGCAATTATTTCAACTATTTAATTCAAATGATAATAAAACTAATAGTAAATTAGTATTATATACTGCACCTACTGGTACCGGAAAAACCCTATCTCCAATAGGTTTGTCAAGTGGATATCGTGTTATATTTGTATGTGCTGCGCGTCATGTAGGATTAGCATTGGCTAAAAGTGCCATATCTATGGAAAAGAAAATCGCATTTGCGTTTGGATGTGAAACTCCAGAAGATATTCGTTTGCATTACTTTTCAGTAAAAGAATGTGTACGTGACCGTCGTACAGGAGGTATTCGTAAGGTAGATAATAGTAAAGGTGAATTAGTAGAAATAATGATTTGTGATATAAAATCATATGTTAGTGCCATGTGTTATATGTTGGCGTTTAATGATCCTAATGATATCATTATGTATTGGGATGAACCGACGATATCCTTAGATTATGAAGATCATCCTTTACATTCTATTATACAAACAACTTGGAATGAAAATATAATTCCCAATATAGTATTATCTTCAGCAACCTTGCCTCAGGTACATGAAATTCATGGGTTAATTGCAGATTATAAAACAAAACATCAAAATGGTAATGTAGTAAGTATAACAAGTAATGATTGTCGTCGAACAATTCCGATATTAAATAAAGAAAATAAGATAGTAATGCCTCATTATATGTATGACACATATGATGAATTACAAGAGAGCGTACAATATTGTAAACAAAAACCTACCATGTATCGTTATTTGGATATAAATGAAATATTAAAAGTAGTTCGATATTTAAATACACTATCAGAATTACCAAAACGTTATATCTTAAATGAATATTTTACAAAACTTAGTGAAGTAAGTGTTGAATCTATTAAAACATATTATTTGGATCTATTGGAAAATTTACCAAAAGATAAATGGGAAGAGATTAAAAATAATTGGACGGTAACACAAGAAATTCTATATCCAAACACTATACATATGGTAACGCACGATGCCTATACATTAACACATGGACCAACCATATATTTAACAGATGAAATTGATAAAATAACCATGTTTTGTATGCAATCAATAGAATTACCTTCACGTGTAATTCAAGAATTAATGGGAAGTATAAGTTTTAATAATGCCTTATTGGATAAAATCCGTCAAATGGAAAAGGATGTTGAGGATGGATTAAAGAAGGATGAAAACAAGGAAAAAAAAGTAATAGCTGAGCGTGTGGATCCTCTTTTGCGAGAAAAAATGCGTGAATTGGAAAATATGCGAAAAACATTAAAAACAATTGAATTAGATCCAACCTATGTACCAAATACCCGAGAGCATTATAATAAATGGTGTTCTATAATAGGTCATATATATAAAGATTTACATATACCTAAGATTGAAAACAAAATAATAGAAAGAATTATGTTGATAGATGGAGTAAAAGATATGTGGAAAGTGTTATTGATGATGGGAATTGGTGTATTTTGTAAACATGAGTCACAAGAATATGTAGATATTATGAAAGAGTTGGCGGAACAACAATGTTTATTTATGATTATAGCATCGACTGATTATATCTATGGAACGAATTATCAGTTTTGTCATGCTTATCTAGGTAAAGATTTGGAAGGAGCTACGCAAGAAAAGATTATCCAGGCCATGGGTCGGGTGGGTCGTGGTGCATTTCAACATAGTTATTCATTGCGATTTCGCAATAATGAGATGTTGAAAAAGTTATTTAAAGAAGAAAAGGATAAAAAAGAGGTTTATCATATGAATCGTTTGTTTGTGGAGAGTCTTTAAGAATTTGAATTAGTTGTAATATTATTATTTACCATGGAATCAATATATTTTTTTTCATAATTACAAGAACCACAATGGTCTACATTAGCATAATAATTTACAACGGATATTGAATTATCACATTTATTAATACTCCACCTTCCAAGGGGTTTTGGAATTTCACGAAACTTAGTATTACGCAATATTTGTACGAAGAGTTGTAACATATTTTATATAAATTCATATAAAATATATTTTATATCAATTTATGTATATTTTCTTATTGTTTTGTTCCTTTTCTTTTTTTTATGACGACGTGATTTACTTTTTTTTTTACCTCCTCTAAAATGATCAGAAGCTTGTTCGTTCTCCAGTTTTTCTAAGACCTTTTTCCGCTGTGCATGTTTTTTCTCCTCCATCTCTAGTTTTTCTAACTTCGCCTTCTTCATTTCTAAATTCAACTCTACACTGATTTCCGTTAAAAATTTTTGAATTTTATTGTAAAAATTCTGTTGGACGTCTTGTTTTATAGATTTACCATAATTATTTAAAATGAATAATCTAGATAATTCAATTAATTCTTGTATATTTTTTGGGGGAGTGGAATACTTATTTATACTAGCCATAGATATATTATACAAAGATTATATTATACAATACGAAATAATTTGCTAAAATGATAATATGAATTAAGAAATAAACTCAAGTAAAGAATAACTAATAAACCAAGCATATGAAATCCAAGTGAGTTTGTTTTAGGTTGATGAATAGCAAAAATACAAATAAAAAACATAATAATAAAAAAGAAATGACAAAAGATGAATAAATTTTCAATCCATTTTTTAATTTTCATACCTGCATTAAAATTGTGATGTTGAAATTGAAAAAAGATGGTTCCATTTTTACCCGTAGGTTCAAAGTAATATTCAAAAAAAGATTTACATCCTGTGATATGAATAATAAACTCCATTAATTTATTAGGTAATATATAGAAAAGTGTAAAAGGAAACCAACATTTAAAACTATAGAAAGGTTGAAATGACGTATCAATTTCATAATTCCATTCTTGATGTGTAGGATTACCTAAAACATTATTTATATTGTGTATTAAATTACTATTTCCCGTACTTTTAAGATAAGAACCTCTTCTAGCGAATCGTAAAGATACTTCAATAATAATATCATCTCTATATTGTACGTTTAATGGTCCAGTATAATTAGGTAAATGTTTATGTACCCAATTTAATATTTTAGGTGGAGGAGATAAATTTGGACTAATATATTTCCAATCATCTGCAAACACATTTTGTCGAGGTGAATATTGATATGTTAATTGATATAATATTTTACCATTTTGCATAATAAAATCAGTCATACCTTCATTTGCATTAATAAATGTAGACCACATCATATTAGGTTTATTGCTATATTTAGATAATTGTTTTGTGTTTTTTATTTTATAGCAATCTTTGCTTCCTGCGCTAGTGTGTCCCCATCGTGGTTTAATAAATATAGGATATTCAATATCAGTATCATTTTTATCAAAATCTTCTAATTTTCCCGAAGGTAAATCTTGAGATTGTGTAATAAATAGTTTATCGTATACAAAGTGATATTTTTCATTTTTTTTGAATGCTGGATTATCGTATTGAGGTATATTTTCTAAAAAATTTATAGGAAAATCACCGTAAACTTGTTTTATATTTAAAAATTTACACCATGCTATATCATCTATAGTATACATTGATATATATATAAAATATAATAATTCTATGAATTATATAATATAGGAATGGTATCAAGTAAATCGCCATTAACAGTTTTATTTTTTAATAACAATTGTGCGATATAATGAAAAGAATCATTATTTTTTTTAATAATTTTAATAGCAGTTTCATAAGCAAATTGCACCATAACTGCTATTTCTTTATCGATCCGTTCTTTACTATAATCACTTAGTTTATCGCTATTTGTTGCTAAATTTCTTCCTAAAAATGGTTGTTCGTTACTAGTGGAATCATATAATCCAATATTTCGTCCGAGACCAAATATGCTAATATATTGTCGTGCAATGCTATTTGCTTGTTTTAAATCGTTGGATGCGCCGGTAGTAATATCTAGTTGTTTTATATTTGGAAAAACGATATCAGGTACATATCGATTTGTAACAATGCTGGTTGTATTATATAATATAACCTCTGCTGCTCTACCTCCCATAGCAATAATCATATTAGCAAGTAAAAATTTCTTGGTAGGGTATTCACTGTAACTATCTTTTGGTGTGAATAATGTATACCCTCCAGCACCATTTTTATTAGAATTAATCGTAACTTTTTGTATATTAAACATGTCGTTAAATAATAATGCAGTAATAGTGTGTCCGGTTTCATGGTATGCAACCATATTAAGAATTTTATCGTTTCTATTTTCATATTTTTTAGGGAGACCAATGGTCATTTTTTCATAAGCATCATAAAGACAATTTTTTGTAATTCCGGTTTCATTGTATCTTACACTAAGAATAGCTGCTTCATTGGCTAGATTGGCTATATCCGCACCAGAAAAACCGGTTGTTAAAGCGTTTAAATCATCTAGGTCTGTTATATTATTTACTTGTTTATTTTTAAAATGTACGTCCATAATTTCTCTGCGTCCTTGTGAGTCTGGTAATCCAACCATTACTTTACGATCAAACCGTCCAGGTCGTGTAAGTGCATTATCTAAAATATCTGCACGATTGGTAGCACCAAGTACAATAATACCGGTGCTTTTGGTAAATCCGTCCATATTTGTAAGAATTTGATTAAGAGTTTGTTCCCGTTCATCATTTCCTCCAGCTAAACCTGCTCCTCGTTGGCGTCCTACCGCATCAATTTCATCAATAAATATCACACATGGGGTTTGTTTTTCCGCATTTTGAAACAATTCGCGTACTCTGGATGCACCAACGCCTACATACATTTCAATAAACTGAGATCCACTTGCCGAGAAAAAAGGAACATTGGCTTCTCCTGCCACGGCTCTTGCCAAAAGTGTTTTGCCTGTACCTGGTGGTCCTTCAAGAAGCACACCTTTGGGAATAGTAGCACCTGCGGATGCGAATTTAAGGGGATTTTTTAGAAATTCCACTACTTCTACTAGTTCTTCTTTGGCTTCATCACATCCAGCAACATCAGCAAAAGTAACATTTACAAGATTTGTATCAATTTGATTGTTATTATTGTTAGTTAACATTTGTAATGGATTCATAAAGTTATTATTTTGACCGTTGGGTGATTGATTATTCATTCTCATTTGAAAAATAAGAGTAAGTATAATAGAACCAATAAAATAATAACCCACCAGTTGCAAAGGCCAAGGTATAATATCAAATACTCCATGTCTGGTAACATCTAAAATATCAAAAGGAATGTTTCCAGTGTCTAATTTTTGAATAATATTATTTGTTAATTCTGGGATAATTTGAATAGGGTGTATATTGTTAGAAAATATATTATCAACTTCATGCGCATTGTCAATAGCAAATATACCGTTTACTTGATTATTATTAGTAACAAAACTTACTCCATCGATATCATTATTTTGTATATGTTTAGATAACTCATAATAACTCCATTTACTTCCGATAGGTTCACCGTTTGTGCCCACTATTTTAATAATTTCAGAAGGTGTTTTGTCAATATTCATATGCATAGAGTAACTTCGAGGATAATGTAATCCATTTATAAAAGAGCAAAAACTAAATATTAATAATAATTGTAACATATAATATTATTTATTAGATTCTGTTTAAATATATATAAATATAAAATATTAAGATACTATAATGCGAATATTAAAATTGATTTATCGTGGATTTATGACCGGTATGCCTTTAATAACTTACAATCCTTTATCCAATGTTAATTTCCATGCACCATTTACAGTAAATCCCGAAAGTTTATATATAAATTATCGTTTAACGCAAAATCAATATTCAGTAGTTAATGATTATATAAAACTACACAATCCGTATTTTGAATTACAACCAATTCGAATGACTAATTACGATAAACCAGAATATTATTTAAGTTTAAATATTTATAATTGTACTAGTCCTTTATTTTTAAATGATGCTGGTATGACTCGATTTGAAATTAATACTTATGTTACAGATGGTATATTAAAAGGTACATTAATTATGGATTATTTATCTAATGCATTATCCATGGATCCAATAAATGTGTTTAAAGACCCTACTCCAATATCTTATGTAAATGGTAGTATAATAGGTAAGGTAGATACTATATCATTAAATGCCAATATAAGTATATCAACAAAAGACCCTTCTTTTGCTGTAGCAGATGATTTATCGTATTATAGTGATGTAATATATTATGCAAATGGTATATATGATAAATTGTATTATGATTCTACATTAACGAATGCAGTATTAAAGATTCCCAAGGTGATATCATTAAATTTCACATATTTAAATATTACATTTAATAAACCAGATTCCATATTTTATTTCCGTAATAGGATAGATTTTGTAGGTAGTGTATGGGAAAATTTATTTAAATTAAAAAAGCAATATCGAGAGTTATAAAATTTAATTGATTATAATATAAAAAATGTGTTATATTATAATAAAATGGGTATACTATATAAATTATTAGTCTTATTTTTAGTACTACCATTAAATTTAACTTTAATGCCAAAGCGATTGCCTAATGGAAAACCATATAAATATATTTCTAATAGAAATGACCGGTCTAGTGATTTAAAGGTAATTAAACCAGGGCAAGCGTCCTTAATAAGTCGTAATTGGTTACAAAATATAGTAGCGGATTTATTTAATCGTGAAAATAAAATGTTGATTAATAATGAGTTTACAAAAACAGGAATATATAATTACGATGAATTGCATATAGTTACTAGTATTAATCGATTGGAAGCATATATACAAGAAAGTTATAATATCCAAGGTAAAAATAATGCGCATTTATTTTTAGCATGGATGCCGAAAGGAATATATGGTCGCGAAGAAGCTTTATTTATCATAGTAGCAGAAATTTCAGTAAAGTCACAAGAATTTATTATAAAGCATTTAGTACAATCACCGTTTTGGGATCAGGAACAGATTGATAGTAATGAATTGCGATTAGCGTTAATAGAGCAAAACGAGCGTAATAATTGTACTAAGATAAATTTGGAATATTTGTACGAACAAGATTTAAGGTATAAACTAGCATGGGCTACTTGGAATTTAAATAGTAATATTACTATGGAATAATATCAAATTCGTTATCTTCTATGTTTATATAGTTATTCTCAGGTAAAAAAACTTCATCTAAGTCCTCTTTATGTAAGGAAGCGTCGCTATATCCTTGAATAAATAAATTATATAAAGACTCTTTTGTTATATTACGTTTAAATAAATTTACAATCATACTACCTAACATATCAGGATCATACATATTTGGCGATATAATAATGTGGTGGTATCTATCTTTTGGAGGAAAAGATAAAAACCCCCCATCAAAAGTAATTTTGTTATTATATACTTTAATAAGATTATTGGATGTAATATATGGAATATGTGAACTAACTATACAACAATCTATTAGTGTTTCTAGATTATAAAATTCATTTATTACTTTAGATTTAATACTAAATTGGTCTACTTCGCATATAGTAATATGCAATCGTTCTACATCAAAATCATCAATAGAATATCGTTCAATAATATGGTCTTTAAACTTATATTGTAGTTCATCTACAGAATTAGTGTTAGTAATAATATCATCTTCAAATAATGTTTTTATAAAATGATGAGAATTTCCTTTATAACTACATACCATAGCGTTCCACGCACCCGCGGATGCTCCTAGAAATGAATAATCACTTAGATCATAGTTTTCTTTAATAAAGTTACATACACCAAGGGAATAGAATCCTGCAATTCCACCCGGACTAATAGTAATGAATTTAGTGTTGTTAAATTGTTGTTTATTGTTAATATTCACTCGTATAATAGGTTTATGTGATATAAATGTACTACAGCATATAAACAAATTGAATAATCCAAATAGTCTTAACATATTATATAAATAGTATATTATCTTTCTCTTAATTCATAATCAATAGTATTTATATCCACTAATTCGTTATTTTTAATATATTCAGAAATAATAGTAGTTAACCATTCATGGTAATCATCTATTTTTGCTTCATCTCTATTATTTAAACCTTCGCTAAAGGTTTGATGCATGATATTTCCCCATGGATAATCTAATATGTCACTATGACCAAACTCTTTTGCGATTATACATTGTTTATTTTCAAATTTAACTTGATTAGAATGTAGTCCAAAAAAAGGGATAAAAGGTATTTTTGGCGGCAGCCATTTCCATTTATAGGATTTTCTTGCATTTAAAAATAAAATATCATGTACCGGAAATCTTGGTTCAATTATTTTTTCGTGTTCGCCGTTGTTAAAAAAGAACCGACCATCTACTGGATCTAATAAAATAACTTGTTTTATATTATCCAAATAATTACACACGTCTAATGCTTCAATTGCGCCAGAAGAATGCGCTATAACGGTAGTCGGTTTGTTATGTGTTATAGATTGTAACAATATATGCGATTTTTTTAATTCTTTATTTACTACATTTACGGTTAAATTTTTTTCTGATAATTTAGTTAAAAAGGAACTATAAATTTCACACGGTATTTCTGACCCGCCGCCGGTATAAAACAAACATTGTTGCTGATTTGGCGAGAAAAAACGTTCTTCGGTGATAGGCGGTTCATATATTTTAAAATACTTGTCCGTTATCTTACGAACACTTCCACTGGTAGGTATAGAATATCCATTACATATGGCAAATAGAGTAGATAATAGCGTAAATATATTTTTCATTTGTTATACAATAATAATAATAAGCAACTTTTAAGTTATTTAATATAAAAATAAATTATAACAGTAATATAGATGAAAAAATTGTTTATACTACTTTGGTTGATATCAATATTTTCTCGTGCTAGTTCTATTTTGTCACCCGATTTATATAAAGTAAATCATATGATTTATACTAAATATGATACATTGGGAAAATATAAACATTTGTTTGAACCAAATGTTTTCTCGCTAATTGAGAATAGTAAAACCTACGAAGGATTAAAACATTCTAAAGAAGATATAAAGGTACATGTAGGCAATAGTATAGTAAAATCAATATCGAGTATATTACCACATGTAGACAATATAGGTCATAATATATTGCATGCCAATAATATATTTATCAATGATATATTGAATAATAAAATGTTGGATCATGATACGCAAAAACAAATTATATTATTTAGTATTAAATTAGCACAGCAAGGAGATGACATGGGTTCGCAATTATTACAAATGTATTATAATATTGTAGATTATTCATTATAAGCGTCTATTGATATAAATTAAAAAAAATATAAAATATATAAAAAATGTTTATAAATCCTTTAAAATCAAAAGTATTGACTTTAACGGCACGTTCATATGCGAATAAGAAGGTTCTCGCTACATCTATGATAATGAACCCTTTGCCTGGTTTGGATATAGGAATTCCTTTAACTATATTTGAAAATACTTATACTACATTGCATTATGGCGAGAATATTGTAACTGTTAAATCAGTATTATTAGAATTTTTAATGGGATATTACGTTTATGGAACAGACCGTTATCAAGATGCATTAGAATATGCAATTAAACCATATTCTACTACTAAAAAAGATTTATATGATTACATTAATAGTCATAAACGACTAATGGTGACAACATTATTTTTAGCAGAAATGGGTATATTGAGTTGTTTTATTCTTTCAGAACACCCGGAAATGAATATCCCTTTTCTATTATTATTAGAATCCACACGATATTATAGTAATATGAAGAAATATATAGGTATTTTTAAACCGTTATATATCGCTTTAATGTGGACTGCGGCTGCAATCATATTACCATGTGTTATGTATGAACATAATTATGATATACTTTATTCACCACAAGATTATTTACCATGTACTTTAACTTTATTTGCTGCGAGTAACATCGTAGACAATAAAGATATTATAGAAGATAGTGAAAATGGTATACAAACTATTCCTGTTGTAATTGGTGAAGAAAAGTCTAATATGATTAATATGTTAGCATTGATGTCATCCTCGTTATTGTTAGGATTTAATCCTCATTATTTAGACGAACCTATATTTAATTCATTGTTGGAAATTCAAAATGGTGCAATTAGTTTTTTACCGTTTGCATTAAACGCAACGCTCGCATAAATTGTAAGATTATGTTATAATATAATTTAGTTGTTATTATATTTAACCGCGTAGACGGAGAACCAAGTGAAGAGTTGATTCTTTTTGAATATTGTAATCAGTCAAAGTGCGACCATCTTCAAGTTGTTTTCCTGCAAAAATAAGACGTTGTTGATCTGGTGGGATACCTTCTTTATCTTGAATTTTTTGTTTTACATTTTCAATAGTATCAGATGGTTCAACGTCTAAAGTAATAGTCTTTCCAGTTAGCGTTTTAACAAATATTTGCATTATATAGTGATACAATAAAATATTTTTAAATAGATTTAATTACATTTAACTAATTTAATCGTATAGTTGACCTTGTTTTCTGCCCGCAGCACGGATATTATGTTTACCGCCATTAACGCGTTCATTAGTTATTAAATCTCTGTGTTTAACTCTAGTTAATTTGTTACCTACCTTGCTTCCTGATACAGGATGACGTTTAGAAGTGAATGCTATAATAGAATCTTCGCCGTGCCATTCAATACCACCACGATTCGATCGCATCATGAGGTTTTCCCAACCATTCGGAGCATCATGTTGACTAGTTACATCCATTATAAATTAAACGCAGAAAAAAAAAATAAAGAATAAATTAATAAGAAGAATAGGACTCTGAAAAAGGAATTGTATTATATGAAGAAATAGAATCATTTGTATTCATTTTATTATTATAACTATTGTTGTATACTATATGATAATGTGATTTTTTTTTTGGTTTTGGTGAAGAATTAGAAGATTTGTTTAATACTATTCCTAAAACAAATAATATTATAATTATTCCTACACATATGCCTAAAAAATGTGATAATCCATGTAAAATATCATTCATTTATATAATGATTAGAATATTTTTCTTATGAAATATAGTAATATTTTATTTCATAAAAATGTATTTAGTTGGAGTATGCCATACCACCCATACCACTCATGATACGGAGTACATTGTAGTTAAGGGCGTAAACACGAACCTTAGCGGTTCTGGTGCCTTGGACGGTGGCACTTGAAAGAATGAGTTGGAAAGTAGCGTTGTCAATACGCGAGAAATTGCATGAACCCGATGGTTGATGCTCTTCTGGGCGGAGAGCGAATGAGTAGCAGTTAATACCAGTGTCGGGTGCACGGGTGTGGTGTTGCCATGGTTGAACGAGGTCGAAGTAGGTACCTTCACGCTCCGAGAAACGGTCGTTGTCGTTAAGTTGAAGCTTGGCAGTTACTACAGGGTTCTCGCCCCAGCAGTGCATGTCGAGGGAGGTTTCGGTGAGAACGAACGAACCAGCATCCGATACGGTCGAGGTGACGTTAGCAGCAGCGGCAGGGGAGTTGACGCCGTTGAATGAATCGGTAGGACCAGCGTTGGCGAAGTTGGAAAGACCGTATTTGCCCTTGGCGGGGTCGCCGCCCCATTGTCCCCATTGTGCGTTAACACCGTCATTGGTGTCAGCGGCACCAGCATCAGCGAACATACCCGAAGCATCAATGAAGGCTTCAGAGTTAGCAGCAAGTGCATCCATGCCACCGAAGGCGTGCATGGCGTTAGGAAGTACATCAAGAGCATCAGTGTAATTGAAAGGTTGGGCGCCAAGGAGACCGTATAAGGTTTGACCGCATTCCCATGAAGCACAGTAGTCTACGTTCTCATCAGGTTGAACGACCCAGATAAGTTCCTTACAAGGGTGGTTGAAAGAAAGCTTGATCTTGTTCGACGATTAACCAACGGATTCATCACCAGTGAATTGAAGTTGTTCAACAAGGTACTCGTGGGGGTTTTGGGCCATACGACGACGCTCATCGGTGTCAAGGAAAATGTAGTCAATGTAGAGCGAAGCAGCAACAAGAGATTGTTGGTAGGCCTTGGAAACTTTAGCACCTCCAGGGCATTCACTGAGGGAACTGACGGCCCAGAGGCACTCCTCAATGGGGCGAAGGTCAATGTTGAAGCGAACTTCGTGGTATTGAAGGGCGATAAGAGGAAGAGCAAGACCAGGGTTGCGGCAGAACCAGAATTGAAGAGGAATGTAAAGGGTGGTTTCAGGAAGAGCATTACGAGGAGCGCATACTTGACGAGGAGCAGCCGACTCACAAGGACCATCAATGTCCGAGAAAGAAGGATCAGTGATGAAAGTGAGTTGGGTGGTGTTACCAATCATCTTGAAGTAACCACGTTGTTGTTCCGAAGTGAGGGTAAGTTGCATCCAGATGTGCATCCAGTCACCATATTGACGGTCAATGCGTTGACCACCAATTTCAACTTCAACTTGCGAAATAAGTTGATGACCGGGGAAATCTAACCAACGTGCGTAAACACCGGTGTCATCAGCGGTGGTAAGATTAGCCATAGTTTGGTTGATTTCTGGAAGAGTTACTTGAAGGTATGTTCTGTAAGCAAGATCACCGTTACGTGATACGGTACAGGTTACACGACGTCCGAAATCGGCTTGACCGTTGAAAGTTTGTTCGATGGATTCCATCGCAAAGTTAGTGTGACGTCTGTAAGTTACTTTCCAGAATGTAATTTGGGGGTTTCCAGTAAGGTATACATCTTGAGCACCATAAGCTACGAGTTGTAAAAGTCCTCCACTCATTATAATATTGCTAAAGAAAAAAATTTTTGAATTTTTAATTTAAAAAAAAAATAATTTATATACAATAATTTATTATTTATACATCATTAATAGTAATAGTAGACACATTTTTATAAATAAATTGTTCTAGATAATTATCTAAAAACACTTCTTTTTTATTATCATGATTTTTTGTGAAAATATACTTGTCTTTAATTTTTTTTACACTCCAACCATTTTCTAATGCGTTTGATATAAAATTTAATTTATGTATTTCTAATTTTGAAATTGTATGAGAATTCATAATACAAATAATATAGAAAACAATATGAAAAAACGTCCTCAAATATATATATATATGCCATCTTTTAAACCCAAAACTAATAAAGAAATTACTACAGATACTCAAAGAAATATAACATTAGATATAAAACATAAGGAATATATCGACAAATTTAAGGAATATGAAAATATAAAAATACCTGAATTACAGGAAAAAATAAACAAATATAAATTAGACCAATCTAATTATCAAATATCAGATCCATTATACATAAAATATAATAAAAGTATTGCTAAATTAAATCATCAGATTAAAAAAATGAAAAAAGAAATACAAAATTATTATTTGGAAAATTCTAAATATATATTTTCTTATTTTGAAGAAAAAAAAACTATTTCTGAAGGTACTAATAAAACTGTTTTATTAAATAACTTTTTTAAAAAAAAACAAAATAATTTTCAAAATGAAGATTTAAAACAATCTGAAACTGATATGCAAAAATACCTTATGAACATTAATGAAGGTGTTCTTAATTTATCTAATTATGTAGTGCAAAATGATATATGTGATTACTGTAATGAAGGAGAAATGGTACCACAAGAACATGAAGGTTTATTAATATGTAATAAATGCGGGGTACAGAAACAATATCTTATTGATTATGATAAACCATCTTATAAAGAACCACCAAAAGAAGTATGCTTTTATGCATATAAACGTATTAATCATTTTCGCGAGATAATCGCACAATTTCAAGCGAAAGAAAGTACACAAATACCCAAAGATGTTATGAAAAATATAAAAGCACAAATCAAAAAAGAACGTATTGAATTAAAAGATATTGATAATAAAAAAGCAAAAGAAATATTGAAAAAATTAGGATATAACAAATTTTACGAACATATTCCTTTTATTAAAGAAAAATTAGGTATTAAACCACCCGTAATGTCTCCTGAACTTGAAGACAAATTATGTAATCTTTTTACGGAAATCCAACGCCCTTATGCGAAATTTTGTCCCGATAACCGCGTGAATTTTTTGAATTACTATTATACCGTTTATAAATTATGCGAATTATTGGGTGAAACCAGTTTCTTATCCTATTTTCCCATGTTGAAAGATCGCGATAAACGCATTGAACAAGATGAAATATGGAAAAAAATATGCAATGAACTCAATTGGGAATTTATCGTCACCGTTTAAATGCCCGTCGACCATTTAAACGAAGGAAATATTAACGGTTCTTTGTATGAAACATTGCAATTAAAAAAAACAATCATCTAACATAGAAATATCTTCTTAAATGATGTAGATTAGTTTTACGCAAAAGAATTTACTTATCTATAGTAACGTTTAAACGAAAAAAGTCACCTTTCATTTGACAATATTCTTTATATTCTTTATATTCTTTATATTCTTTACTAGTGAATTTTGGAGATACTAAATTCCAATTTTGATACTCTTTAAAGGTAAAAAATTGTTGTTTTAAAGGATTTGCAATGATATAAGAGGTAGGTTGTTTGTTATTTTTAAACGTTGTTATATTTTTCATAATACTTATTTGTAAATAATAAGTTTTAAATAGTAATATAAATATATAATGGATATAGACAATAAATATTATTTTATCTTTTTTTTTGCTTCATTATTAGTTTGGGTGATTTGTTCTAAAGTCATTTATAAACGATTGTGTATAGAAGCAACTGTAACGGTATAAATAAAATATTAATTATTTGACTTAACTGTTATAGTTTCAGGGCATGGTGATATCCACTTATTCGTATAGTTTTTCTCTTTCTTCCCTTCCGAGATTCATATCATCTAAGTTAGCTATCCATGACTCGCCTGTTGGAAATTTTTTAACAATATCATCAAGATTAACATTTTTGCATTTTAGAAACTGTTCCCACTGATTACCCGTCTTGATTCCATTTATCAATAATCTCATACACTGGATTTGGGTGCGCTGATTGTCCGGTGTTTTTGTTTTACGGATAGGTTTTGGACTACTACTTCTCCTTGGTCCAGTGCCTAATTGTTTCATTCCTACTTTATTAGAATTTTCAAGTGATAGAATTCCGCCTTTTTTACTTTTATTGTGTTTCCTGTGCTTCCTATTACGTTGTCTTAATGTTTTGCCCATATACATATACTAAATATAATTTTATATTGTCTATTGCAGACAATATGAAACTTTTAAAATAGAAAATCTTAGTGGATCTTAAATGATTTAGAATCCACCAGGGAATTTGACGAGGTTAGCGCCGATACCGAAACCAGCACCCGAGCGAGCAGTAACACCCATACTTGGGATGTATGTATCAAGGATAGAGAATATAGCAGCAGCAGATAACGAGATAAGAGCAATTTCATCTACGTTAAGTGCTTTCTTTGGGATGACGTATGCAGCGATAGCAACCATAATACCTTCCATAAGATATTTTACAGCGCGTTTTACAAGTTCACCAAGATCTAATGATTGAAGCATTATAATATGTTAGAAGAAAAAAAACTTAAAACAATTCTATCTATTATAAAAAATGGCAAATAAAAATAGTTATGAGCAAAAAAAAATGTCTAATGGTGCTGATAATCCTAAATATATTGATATGTTAGATGAGGATAATGCAATAGCAAATCAAAAGTTTGTTTGTATATCATTTGTATCTCCAGAAAAAATACTAAAGAATAGAGAGCATTATTTATTTCAAGAATTTTTAAAAACATGGGATTTTAACAAATCAATGGAAAAATTCAATCAATTTATTAATTTTATAGCATATAAATACGAATTGGATGGAACATCCCTAAACAATGATTTCAAGGATTTTTTGAAAGAAGAAAAAGATAAATTAGATGCAATAGATATTACAGAGGAATTTAAAACATATTTAGATGCAAATGAAGATAAGTTGACGGATATATTTAATGATGCTAATCAATTTCAAACATCTGTTCGTGGAATTAAGGTACGTGGTACATATTCAACCCAATCAGAAGCAGAAGCTCGAGCAAAATCTTTGCGAGAAATAGATCCTAATTTCGACATATATGTAGGTCCTGTAGGAGTTTGGATGCCTTGGGAACCAGATGCTTATAAAACAGGAAAGGTAGAGCATTTAGAGGAGGAATTAAATAAATTGGTAAATGAGAAGCAAGAGAATGAGGTTGCTGCTAAAGAATATTTTGAACGTCGTGTCAAAGAAACTAAGCGTGCAGCAATTGAAGATAATAAGAAAAAGGCACTTGATTCAGGTAATCGTTTAACACAAAATATTGATAATAATGATAATTTGTATAATGTAGGAAATAATGTAGTAATAGATTCCGATCCTGGTTCACCTACAGCTAAAGCAGATATTCGTAAAGAATTGTTTGAAGCAGATAATATTATACCTGAATATGCAAAATCAGCAGCAGCAGCAGCAGCTACAGATGATTCAACCGTTGCAAGTACGCCGGTAAATGATAAAGATAAAGTAAATAAAGTAGACTAATGTAAAATGCGATTAGATTTGTCAATAAGTAATTTAATTCTGTGAATAAAAGGATAGTGATTTAAATTATCTTCCTTAGAAATATCATCTATCATTTTTTTATATGATTTAAGCGTACAATTTAATTGTTTTAATTCATAAATACCCCAACAAACAGGTATAGTAAATAATAAAGCAACTGTTGTATTATATTGTGTAATTGATATATCCATTTATATGTATTATACAATATAATATTACGATTTTTCACCTAAATTTCTATATTGTTGTGCTAAAGAACAACTACTACAGTATAAAGCATATAATATATCTTTACACATAGTATCTTGACTAACACGTTGTTTCTGTTTTAATCTCCTGCGTACAAATACATGAACGATAGTTATAGCACTTAGAGAAATAACTTCAAGAAAGCACCATGAACTCCAAGTTATAGTAAAATCATGTTTGCTAATACATTCATAATCGGAAGCGTAACAAGTATGATACTCGTGATTATATTTACACAACACTTTATCAGAATTTATTTTAGTATATGATTGAATACATTGTGTTTTATCATATAAAATAAAACACCAATCAGTATATTTATTATTAGGGCATATGGGAGTTACTCCATAAGAGAATACAAAATAGCAATAATTAAATATAACAAAAAAGAACCCATAAACAAAAAAAAGAGATGGATATCCAAATCCAATTTCTTTTCCTGCTTTACCAATAATATGACAGGGTATAGTATAACTTACAAAACAAGATTCTAAATCAAATTTACATATAGAATCCCATAGCATGGGTAGTGATTGTGATTGTGTTAAATTATCAGTATCTTTAGATTCATCTTGTATATTATTCATTTCAATATCTTGACTACTAGGTAAATCACCAAATCCACCTTGTTGTTTATTTGTTATTTTAACATATGGAGTAATACTTTCAGTCATATTTAATTATACATAATTTAGTATATTTAAATATTTTACATTATTGATATTGTACAAGAATAAACTTGTTATAAAATAAAATATATCGTCATAATAACTAATATAATGGGTAGATTTCGTGTATTTAATAATGGTGCAACAGTATCTTCATCAGATTTAAATCAAAGAAAAAAAGGAAATGAAATGATGAAATATTTAAGAGATAAATCATCAGATAAACAAGATCAGAATGTAATAATAGATTATAGTAACTTAGAAATAGTGTACTTTAAAAGTTATCAAGAATTCATTAATGCTACTAGAAGTTATTTAAAAAGTAATCCAGATTGTTATGAATGTGCTGATGTACCATATTCTTTAACCGATGGTTTACAAAGTGAATTGTGTTATGATGAGTTGTATGCACATGTAAGGGATTGTACGTTAGATTATTGTAATAAATGTGAAAAAATATTAAAAACAAATGATTGCATAACAGGATTATTCCCCTACGGTCATTATAATAATAATAAAACTCCAGATACGTTTATGTTTCCCGTGAAAATAAAGGTAGATAAATGTAAAGAAAAAAACCCATGTCCAAAATATGTATATTGTAAATGTCCGGCAAAAATGAATGAAAAATGTTGTTATTATGAAGAACTATTTCCTAGTCAATTTAAAAATGTAAATATAATAAAGCATCCATCTAATAAAAAAACACATTGTGGTATTAATACAGTTAATAAAAATATTAAAGCATTTTCAATATTTCCCAGATTTCATCAATCAGTTAGTAAAAGTTATTATACTCCAAAAACATCTGTACCAGTAAAAAAACCACGTACAATAACTAAATATAACAAAGAATTAAAACGTTATGAAGATATAGAATTGAGTATATAGAATTATTAATATATTATAATTTCTTATGTTTATAATTATTATATGAAAAATAATTATAAATTTAAATCATTATTACCAACATATCATAATAAACAAGGTTGTTGTCCTCCAATAGATTATACTAAAAAATTTTATCATCCACATTGTTGTCCTGGAAAAAAAAAACAATCCGGAACGTGCAGTAATCATGATTATCCAGGACATTTTAGTTCGGTAATAAGTTATCCTATTATATCAGATAAGTGTAATCATTCATTATCTTATGAATATTATCATTATAAAAGAAAAGTCCATTCCAAACAACCTTGGAATGTTTATCGTGATATGACTATATCGAATAAAATAAAATGTAATTGTAAAAATTAAAGATAGATATAATATAATAACACATAATTTATGTTAACTTTAAAAGGTAATAATGAATTAAATCCATTAAATTTAACAGGAAAATCATTATGTTTAGGAGAAAGCAATATAACTATAGATATACAATTTGAAAAATGGAAATCAAGAATGATGAATAGGTTAGTAATACCAATTTTACAAAAAAATTGGTCTGAAATATATGATAATATTTTTGTTGTTTCTATATTTAAAAAAGAATTAGAACAATTTATAAATTGTCCTGATATAGAATTTTATAGAAATATATTAACATTTGTAGAACGCGTTTATAACGAGCATGAAGAATTAGAACATTTAGAAAAACTAATGTATAGTGATGGTGGTGAAGGTACTCGTATGATGTATAAAACTACTATGATTCGTATTGCAGCAGAATATGAAATATACCATACAATATTTGGTAAACCAGATAATATGGAGTATGATGTAGATATTTTAGGAAAAATACGATCTTATATGGAAATAGAAGATATATCATATAAAGAAATTAAACAAAAAATAGAAAATATATATACTAATAATTAGTTTATTATATTTTTTTTCTTTAGTAATTGTATAATGGCCTCTGCTGTAGCTCCTGGTGAAATGCCTAGTTCAGGAAAATATTTATTTGGTGATTTCGACACTAAACCCCTAGAATTCTTTACCTTCTCGCAAACTATTGATGTAGCAGCAATCGGCCAACCTCTTTCGGCCGTTGCTATTGAAGATAACATGCACGTAATCACTCTTGATACTATTGGTGCTCTTTCGGTAGAAGAATTCCGTACCCTATTCTATTACACTGATGGCGAGAGTTTCGGTGTTAACCCTGCTGCTCTTCTTGATGCTTCGGCCACTTCGCTTATTTCGTTCCTTGGCGATGACCGTACCATGAATGGTGGTGACGTCAGTTTCAACTTAACTGAAGCTGTATTCGAGAATCTTGAGGCTGACCTTGGTGTAAAACGTGAATGCTTTGACCTTTGCACTAAGATCGAACTTACCAAGGAATTGTCACGCATTAATACTCTTGTTGACATTGAAAGTTGCGTAGTCCTTTGCTCGTTGAAATGGTCTGACATCAAGCGTATTCTTCTTCAAAAGGGTCAACAACTAGGCCAAGACCTTGCTGGTGCCACCGTATCGAACTCGGGTGTATGCAAGGATGGTATCCAACACATTCTTGTTGTATCGGTTATATTCAAGAACCCTAACGTAAAAACCAAGGATTTAATGGTCCGTTTCAAATACGCCGTAGAATTCTGTGATGAAGATCTTTAAACTATTAAACTAATATAAAATACCGTAAATTATATTTTATATTAGATGTAATTAGAATATATATATGAGTGATAAAGATTTGACAATAGATAATTATACTTTTACAGAAATGTTAGCATTATTTACTTGCCCATTTGATTATACAGATTATCATATATTAGAAGCGAGAAAACTACCAGATTCTTTAAGGAAAAATGATGTAGACGATGAAATTATTTTATTCTATGATAAAATATTGATTATATTAGAAAGTATATATTTATTTAGGGAAAACCAAAAAAAAATAAATACACATTATTTACCAAACACAAAAGACGATACAATTATAATTAGCGCTATAAAGGAAATACCTAACTACTATAATTATAAAGATAGCAATTCTTTAATAGACCTAATACTCGAAAAAACACCGGAATTTAACAAATTTTCAAAATTGACGGCAGATATGAAAGCAGAAGAAATAAAACGCGAACAAGATATTAGTCAGGAATTAAACAAATCATATGTAAATGTTTATCAAAATGATGTAGTACCAGGTTCTATTAATCCAGCAAAACGAATAACAAAGACAATTAATATACATTTAAATACAACATTTCGCGAGAAATATTATAATACAAACCCTTGTAATTATAATTATACACTTCCTTATGAAATAAAAAATGTTATGTCGTTGCGATTAGCATCGATTGAACTTCCAAATTCATGGTATTTATTTTCACATAAAAAAAAAAATAACCAATTTAAAATTGAAATAACCTTAAATAAAAAATGTCATATATTCAATATTGTTGTGCCTGATGGAAATTATACGACTGATACATTAGTGAAATATTTAAATACTACTTATTTTTGTGACCGTCCAGATGAAACTGTATTAAAAAATTTAAAATTCAGTATTAATCCTTATAATAATAAAACAATAATAGAAATAGTAAATGATGATAGTTCATTAGTATTCTCAATTCATTTTGTAACAGAAGATAATGATAATATGACAAATACTATTGGTTGGATTCTGGGATTTCGATTGGCAAGATATTTAAAAATAGATGATGCAATTCAATCTGAAGGTATGTATGATGGAGGCGGTGATAGATATGTTTATTTTTGCTTAAATGATTATCAATATAGTAGAAACGATCAAAATGTGGTTTGTTTTGAAGATACTTCGATAGATGAAAATATATTAGCAAAAATTCCCATGGTAAATGGGAAACTATCTATGATAATAAATGAAAATGATGGATGTAGTTTAACAAAAACAAGAACTTATAATGGACCGGTTAATATACGTAAATTAGCAATTAGAGTATTAGATAAATTTGGTGAAATAATAGACTTAAATCATATGGATTATAGTTTTACGTTAGAATTGGAAATATTATATGAAAAAAATAAAGTTGTATTATAAATATGAAATTAAAAATATTAGACATACTAAATGCGAATGTATATTTAACTAATATACTAACTATACCTATTATTGTTTTAACATATCTTATCAAAAATGATATTCAAAATTGGAAACGTAAAGCAGAATATACTAATAATTCTTGGAATTTAAGTCATTTGTATGAATATTTATGGGTAACTTATTTTTGGATAACGGTAATTGCTTTTATATTGTCAAATATGTATCATCTAAATATGTTTTCTAAATTTAGCATATGGAAACAAATAGGTATACTGGATGTTAAATTTTCTGCTCCATTGTCATTCATTATAATGGTATTATTAATTATTATGTATTATATTTATTTACACAATACAAGCGAAAAAGAAACAAACGAACAAAAAAATTTGAAAAAAGCAACAGTACCTATATATCGGTTGGGCATATTTTTCATAATAATCGGATTAATTGCATTTATAAGCAAATTATTTGTATATAAACACAACTATTATGATGCTAGTATCTTATTAAATACTACTAGAGATCAAGCATTATGGACTTCCGGACATATCTTTTTCCATTATATGTGTTACACAGGAGGATTACTTATTGTTCTACTCTATTATATTGAAAATAAAGATATTTATAGAACAATAAATGAATTTATTGCCCCCAATAACACCAAGGATTAGCATTACACGCAGACTCGGCAGCACCTATATTCTTATTTGTATCACTTACATTATAACCAGAGCATGTATCTTGAGTCGTTTCAGTATCTTCGTATTTAGTACAATCTTTATTATCATATTTCCAAGAACAATTATTATTATCACTTGATTCACAAGAATTTTTATTACCGGTTGTACCATTTGTTGATGAATATTTACTACAAACGTCACTATTTGAATCATCATTTGAAACACATGTACCTTGATATATACATGCATTTAAAGGACGATTTCCAGAACCACCATAATTATTATAACTACATTTACCTGGTACACATTCACATGTAGTACTGTCAGATGTTGTATCTTTATTACAAAAACTCCAATTAGAATTTTGTACTAAATTTCTAGCTTCGGATAAAGTTTTTTCGGTAGTCCCAGTATTGATTGTTTTATCTCGTTTTTTTTTGCCATCTCTAACAACTGTATATTTATCAGAATCAGGCGTTTCATAAACACACATATCTTTGGTTACTTTTTTTTTAGCAGATTTTTTACCGCGTTTTTTTAGATGCCATGGACCTTTGGCAAGTCCTTTATCTTTATAAAGTTTATGTGTATGTTCTATACCATTAAAATAAGTTACATCACTAGGATTTTCATATTTTAATTTATCATGTATTTGTTCACCATAGGGCATTGTTTTATCTATAGCATCTTTATTAAAACGATTGGAAATATTATATGGATATAAATAACCTTCCGCGTCTTCATCACTAACCTCTTTCCATAATGTAGGTGATAAATGATTAATATTCTTTCTAAGGTCTATTATATTATTATTACTATCCACTGGTAATGGTATAGAATAATGATACTTATCAATTATATTTTTATCTGCCAAACGTATGGCCTTAGTTATCTTTTTGATTTCAGTTTTAATTGTTTTAATATCTTTAACCACATTAAAAGGATTTTTTAATGTTCTAACTAATAATTTTTCTTGCTTTTTTAATTCTTTTTTTAAATTAGTCGTATCGCCATATTTCCAATGTGCTAATTTTGAATAACTTAATTGAGAACCTAATGAAACTCCTGTATCTGAAACTTCATCATTTCTAGTTTTTTGATGTCGTTCGGTATATTGATGACCGTGCTTAACAGGTACAATATCTCCATTTGAATTATAGTATAATAGTGTAGGATGTGTATGAGTAATAGTTGGTTTTTTTACACTAGGCCAATTAAATGCATTTTCAGAAGCAATTTTAGTCCTTTCTTTCTTTTTTTGTTTGGTAGAATTACCTTCTATTATAGGATATAATTGATTAATTATACATACAATTATACAAAATGTTAAAAATAATATAGTAATAATACCTATATTTTTATTAAAATACAATAGTTTCATATTATATTTTATACATATTATAAATTAACTAAATAGGTGTAAATAATTGTTGATATATTTTATAATAGTTATATGTAGTATATAATCCTAATATCATTTTGTTTTATAACTATAAATAACTAATCCTAAATTTATTTAGTTTTTTTTATTTTTACGTTTGTTATGCTTTTTTTGAGTTTGTTTTTTATCTAATCGAACAGCACCAAATTTGCCTTTTACAGTACCCCACCCAGCCTTACCTAAACGGTTATCACGTTTTGCTTGGTGCGATTTTTTCTTAGATACATATTTACCTGAACTTTTGCTTTTCATAAGATCTTTTTTTAGTAAACCACCTTCGGTTTTATAAGCAGTTCCATGAAAAACTTGTGCTCTACTACCGACTAACATTTGGTATTTAGAACCATGAATGTGATAGGTACCATCAGAATGTTTTAAATGTTTACGCATTATGTAATAACATTAGAAAATATTTTTATATAAATTGAAATCATTTAAAGAGAATAATTTATGTCTAAAGACTATGCTTAAATTAGAACAAACCTATCAAAAAAAAACAGATAAAGAACATGTATTGGATAATCCAGACACTTATATTGGTTCGGTCGAAACTGTTGAAAATAAAGATTGGGTACTTAATTCAACAGACAATATATTTCAACTAATTAATCATGATTATATTCCTGGTTTATATAAACTATTTGATGAATGTATAGTAAATGCACGAGATCATGTAATTAGATGCCAAAATAAAGATTGTTCGGTTACTTATATTAATATTTCAATTGATGATATGGGTGTTATTAGTATTGTAAATGATGGTGCTGGTATTGATATTGTAGAACATCCAGAACATAAAATATATATACCAGAAATGATATTCGGACATTTGCGTACTTCAACCAATTATGATAAAAAGGAAAAGAAAATTGTTGGTGGTAAAAATGGTTTTGGTGTAAAACTTGTATTTATTTGGTCTGAATGGGGTACAATTGAAACAATAGACCAAGAGCGAAAATTAAAATACGAACAACGTTTTACTAATAATCTTGACAATATAGAAAAACCAAAAATAACCAAATGTAAAAAGAAACCTTATACTAAAATAACATTTAAACCTGATTATAAACGATTAGGAATTACAGGTCTATCTTCTGATATGAAATCATTGTTTTATAGAAGAGTATATGACATTGCTGCAATAACACCTAAAAAAATTAAAGTGAAAATAAATGACTGTTTAGTAGAAGTAAAGGATTTTCAACAATATGTCTCTATGTATATTGGTAATAAAAGTGACAAATCTCGTGTATATGAAGAAATGGGCAATAGATGGGAATATTGTGTAACAATAACACCATTAGAAGAATTTACGCATGTATCATTTGTAAATGGTATTTATACGAATAAAGGAGGTCGTCATGTAGAATATTTGATGAATCAAATTGTAAAAAAATTGGTTGCTCATATTAAGAAAAAGAAAAAAGTAGAAGTCAAAGCATCTACCATTAGAGAACAAATTATGATATTTGTAAATGCTGTCATTGAAAATCCGTCATTTGATAGTCAAACGAAAGATTATATGAATACTCCTGTTGCTAAATTTGGTTCTACATGTGATGTGTCTGATAAATTTATAGAAAAGGTTGCTGGTTTGGGATTGATGGATATGGCAATTTCGTTGACAGAAATTAAAGATACAAAAAGTAATAAAAAAACAGATGGAAGTAAAACCAAATCTATACGCGGAATACCAAAATTAATTGATGCTAATTATGCAGGAACAACTAAATCAAATCAATGTACTCTTATTCTATGCGAGGGTGATTCAGCAAAGGCAGGAGTAGTTTCTGGATTATCAAAACAAGACCGTAATATTTATGGTGTATATCCAATGCGAGGTAAATTGTTAAATGTTCGAGATGAAACTATAAAAAAAATAGGAGAAAATAAAGAGATTACAGAAATTAAACAAATATTGGGATTGGAAAGTGGAAAAGACTATACTTTAGAAGAACTTACAACTGTATTAAGATATAGTAAAGTGTTATTTATGACAGACCAAGATTTGGACGGTAGTCATATAAAAGGATTAGGTATTAATATGTTTGATAGTTTATGGAATAGTTTGTTAAAGATAGATGGTTTCATTGGATTTATGAATACTCCTATTATAAAAGCAACAAAAGGAGGAAAAACATTGTTGTTTTACAATGATGGAGAATATGCAGAATGGAAACAACAAAATGAAATTGGATGGACGATTAAATATTATAAGGGATTAGGTACAAGTACAAGTAAAGAATTTAAAGAATATTTTCAAGAAAAAAAAGTTGTATATTTTCAATGGGACGAACATAGCAAAAATAGTATTGATAAAGTATTTAATAAAAAAAGAAGTGATGATCGTAAAACATGGTTAGGTGCTTATTCTCAAGGAGAATATTTGGATACAAATCAACAATCGGTTACATTTCAAGATTTTGTAGACAGAGAAATGATACATTACTCGAAATATGATAATGATCGTTCTATACCTAAAATGTTTGATGGTATGAAAATATCGCAACGTAAAACACTCTATGCTGCATTTAAAAAACCGATACATAAAGAAATAAAAGTAGCACAATTTAGCGGTTATGTATCAGAACATTCTGCATATCATCATGGTGAATCTAGTTTAAATGGTACTATTATTGGAATGGCACAAGATTATGTAGGCAGTAATAACATCAATTTGTTGTCACCTAAAGGACAATTTGGAACACGTTTGCAAGGTGGTAAAGACCATGCTTCTGAAAGGTATATATTTACAGCATTGGAACCAATTGCTAGAAAAATGTTTACTCCAATAGATGATGACATATTGAATTACCAAGATGATGATGGTTATGTGGTAGAACCAAGTAGTTATTTGCCAGTAATACCAATGGTATTAGTGAATGGTGCAAAAGGAATAGGTACAGGTTTCAGTACAGATATTATGTCGTATAATCCTAAATCTATAATAGGATGTATTCGAGCAAAATTAGATGGAATAACTTATCCTAATGAATGGTTGACACCATATTATCGTGGATATAAAGGAACCATTACCTCTATTCCAGAACAACCAGGTAAATGGGAATTTAAAGGTATTTATAAAAAAATCAATACAACGGATGTAATGATAACAGAATTACCAATAGGTATATGGACTGATGATTACAAATCACATTTAGAAAATATAATTGATACAAAAAAGAAGATGATAATTCGAGATTACGAAGATAACAGTACAGATAAGGATGTAAATATTGTAGTAAAGTTTGCAAAAGATTATTTAAAATCTTGTTCTAAGGTAGAATTAGAAAAAGTATTAAAAATGATTGTATCAAAAACCACTAATAATATGCATTTATTTAATGTAAAAGAACAATTAAAACATTATAATACAGTTGAGGAAATATTGGATGAATTTTATGAAGAAAGGTTATTGATGTATGAAAAAAGAAGACAATATCGTCTAAAGAACATAAAGATGTTGTTAATTACTATTAATAATAAGGTAAAATATATAAAAGGCGTGCTGGAAAATAAAATAGATCTAAGAGGTAAGACAATAGAAATGATCGATGTAATGTTGCAAAAGTTTGGTTTAGATAAAGAGAAAGAGAGTTATCATTATCTAACAAAAATGGCAATGGATAGTGTATCCAAAGAAAAAGTAGATAAGTTGCTACATGAAAAAGATAATTTAGATAAAGAATGTACGACATTGTTATCAAATACAGCGAAACATTTATGGAAAGAAGATTTAAATCAATTAGAACCATTTGTTTAATTCAATAGTTTTATATTTGTATGTACTATGTTTAGGATGTTCTAATGGCACTGCTAGATTACTTACATCTTGTTTATATCTCATGTAGCATTGAACTTCAGTATATATACTTGGAGCACAATAATCAATAACTAGTTGGTTTAATTGATTTACTTGTTCTTGTATTTGTGTAAGTAAATGTGCTGAATTTTGTAGAAAAATGCTTCTCATAATAATTTTTAATACATCTTCATTTTGTTTATCAATATTGTATTTTTGATTTGATAATTTATATACTTCATGACGTATGCCTAGTTGAATCGTATTAATATTTTTACTTGAAAAAAATAAATTAGAAAGAGGAGTGGATTCAATATTACCTTTAAGAGCATCATTATAACCAATTGGTTCGTTTACTGGTATTTTATCACACATTAAAAATGCATTTTGATTTGGAATAGATTTCATTATATCAATTCTTCCATTTTGTCTAGTATTCATAGGATTCATATTACTATATGTAGAAAAAAATATCACTTTATATATATAAAATGGATGGCGCTTTTCAAAAAACAATTGCATTAGTAGCATTAGTAATATTAATACTTGGTTTAATATTAGTTGCTATATTGTTAATAGTACAAGCAAATAGTCAAGTATTTCCTCCTTATAGTTCGACTTGTCCCGATTATTGGGATTTGGATGCAAAAACTGGTGACAAATGTATGAATATTCGCAATTTGGGAAATACTGCTATTGCAGGTTGTAAACAACTTCAACCTAGTTATTTTACCGGTAGTAATGCTGATTGTGATAAATTAACCTATGCAACACATTGTAATATTACTTGGGATGGAATTACCAATAATGGTAAGTTAAAAAAGGATTGTTAAATTAATCTAAAGTATAGTATAATATTATAATATACTTTATGATATGGATTGGTTTACCTGATGATATTAAAAATAAGATACAAGAATATATTATAAAACAGGATATAAGTAAAATATCAAAAACACATTTTTTATTATATTATGACGTACATGATAAAAGATTATTGCGACGTTTATTATTAAATGTGATACGTAAAGACCATGCTTTCATATTTAAACAATTATTTAATAAATATTATACTCAATTTAAAAATACAAAGCGTTACCGTTATGATGGTATAACGTATAAACATTTTGCAGAATTTTTAAAATTCCGTATTATAGATTATCAATCAATGAAATGTAAAATAATAATAAGTGAAAAATTAACAAATGAGTATAAATGGATGTAAAAACAATACTATACAATATTATTAGATATGAATAGTATAACATTAAATAATATATTACAAAGAAATGAATTAAAAAATACGATAATTGAGTTTATAAATGGTTTCTATGATAATACAGATGACCTTACTAGATATCGTGGAATGTATATATATGGCGAAACGGGCATAGGTAAAACTCGATTTATAAAAGATATTCTTGTAGATTATGATGTTATATATTATGATGCAGGTAATATACGAAATAAGAGTGTAATAAATAATATTACAAAACATAATATGTCGAATAATAATGTATTAAGTTTATTCCATTCAAAAAAGAAGAAAATAGTAATAGTTATGGATGAAATAGAAAACATGAATCAAGGTGATAAAGGAGGTATAAATTTATTATTAAAAATGATAAGAAGTAAAAAAACTAAAAAACAACGTACAGAAGAAATATCGTCTATTCCTATAATATGTTTGGGAACATATCAAAATGATAAAAAAATGAATGAATTAAAAAAAATTTGTTTAACATGTGTTATTAAATCACCAACAAAACCTCAAATACAAGAGTTAATTAAATTATATTTTCCAAAATTAAATAATTCTATAAAAATTAAATTATTAAATAAAATAGTGAATTTAAACCAATTACAAATGTATATTCAAATGTATCATAGTAATATTAGTTTTATAGATGTAATTATAAATAATGATATGACTTTAAATGACATTGTTAATACTGATACAAAAATAATGACTCAAAAATTATTATCTAATAGACAAACAATTTTGAGTCATTCAAGTATTAATGAGACAGACCGTACAATTATTGCTTTATTATTACATGAAAATATAATAGATTTGTTTGATAAACATAAAATAGTAGATACAATGCCATTATATTTAAAAATATTAGAGAATATTTGTTTTGCAGATTATGTAGATCGTATTACTTTTCAACGTCAAATCTGGCAATTTAATGAAATGAGTTCTTTATTGAAAAATATATATACTTCTTATTTACTTAATGAATATCAAACTAAATTAAAAGATATTAGATTTACAAAAATATTAACTAAATATTCAACTGAATATAATAATAAATTATTTATTCAGAATTTAACACAAGCATTAATGATGGATAAAAAAGATTTAATTTGTTATATATATAATTTATTACACACAGAAAATAGAAATGATGAAAATATTTTATTAGAAATAGAAAATATAAATGTATCTAAATTGGATATAAATAGAATTATTAGATATATTGAATATGTTTATACTATTAATCTGAATCCATTATAATTGAAGTACCAAAATTACCTATTTTATTTTGTATACATCTAGTTAATATGTAAGGAATGAAAACTACTTGCTCTTTTATTGTTTTATTATAATTATTAGAATATTTTTTTAATAATGATGAAAAGAAATGATAATCTCCACATTGTTTGTCCCACCATTTACCATAAGTTTTTAAATTTTGATTAAAACAAAAAGAAGATGAATCAATTTCACCTAATTGTATATTATTTAAATCATTAGGATATATTAATTTATCTCCTCTTAAGTATTTCCATATACAAATAGATTTTTGTTGTATATTATGATTAATTATATTTAAACAATTATTATGAGTAAATTCATTATCATCGTCTAAATATATGCAATAACCTAATTTTACTTTATCTAATAAATCATTGCAATACAAATTAAATTTATATTTTTCGGTACTTGAAATATTTATATAATAGGATGTATATTTTTTATTAGCATCTGTATATGGTTTAATATAATCAATTGCTTTAGGATTATCATAACAAATAAGTATATGTACGTTAGAATAATTTTGATTTTTAATACTTTCTATACATTTTTTAAATAAATGCGGTCTATAACATGTTCTTATTAATATTGTTATTTTTGCTTCATATATATCATCATAATATATTTTAGTTTCATTTTTATTTATATAACTAATAGTATCATTCATAAAATTATCTTTTTTCCCTTTAAAATAAAAATTACGATTTTCATTTTTTCCTGATGTTATATAATGTATCCAACAGTTATTAATGGTATGAGTATTAAGAACATCTGGATACATTTTACAATAGGCATTACCATCAAATAATTTAATTAATTTTTTAGGTGGAAATAATCGTTTTTCTTTTATTCCAAATTTTTTATAATGGTCCCATGCTCCTAATTTACCATATAACCTATCTACATCTGGATATATTTTTACATATACACATGCATCGAAATTTTCATAATTTATTTCAAATAAATTATTCATTTTGTATTAAAGTATTGTTTTTATATACATCAATTATCGCATTTAATCTATTAATTTCAGTTTTATGTGCCTCTAACATTGTAATTACTTCTCGGGTAGTAAGTTCTTTTATTGAATCATTTTCTAATTTTACCTTTACTCCTGATAATTTTTCATCTGCTATACGTTGTTGTGCACTTATTCTTTTTTCACGCAATTCTTTAGTTTGTTTAATTACATCAGGTTTCATATCTGGTTTACCTGGCATATATGTAATTAATGCAGGTTCAATATCGTGTAAATAAAATTGTTTTAAACTAGATTCTTTAATAAAATCGTCTACTGTTAAATTGGATAATGTTCTATATTTGTTAGGGGGTTGTTCTAATAATTCTTGTTTATCATAGGTATTATGTGAATGTGAAAATACTAATATAACTTGTTTTGGATCTAATTGTATCATTGGAATTGTATAATTTTTTAAAAATTCTTTTTCTTCTGCTATACATGATGTTTCATTATAAGATGTGTTATTAAGTAATTTACGTTTAAATGCAAAAGTTGCAGCTGTAGCATGGTTAGCACCGTATGGTCCAAATTTATATAAATCATGTTGTTTTTTAAAATATATATACAATTCACTACATCCTGCTATTAAAATATTTGAGGATTTTTGAAGCATAGTAACAGCATGTTCTACACGAGTAGGAGGATAGTAATCATCGTCATCCATATATACAATAATATCGCCTTTGGATTTTTCATGTAACATATTTCTTTTTTTCCCTAATGAAATTTTTTCATTTAACGCATAATATTTAATTTCATTAATACCGGATGATTCTATTAAATCTTTAATCTTATCGGAACCGTCGTCTATTATAATCCATTCCATACGTTCTTTAGGATACGTTTGATGTTTAAAACATTCAAACATAGCATTTATGAATGGACGACGGTTAAATGTAGGTGTAACAATAGAAACAAATGGGTATTTAGGTTTTGTTTTTTTAGATTTTTTCCCCATTAAAATTATTTAAAATTATATATTTAAATAATTTTTTATTAGGATATTTCACCTTTACTATTAACTGGTACACTTAAACCATCTTTACCTGATTTCGTTTTTTCTGTAAATAACAATATAGTGCATATAATAAATCCTACAAATATACCTAATACAGTTTGTGATGTTAAAAATCCTGTAGCGGCCGCCCATGTATAAAACATAAATATAATTAACAAACCTTTACGATGAGACCACATTAATTCTGATATTTTATATAACCCACCATTCTTAAATAACCCACCTGTAAAACAAAATAATATAAATATGTAATATTGACCTAAACCTTGTAATATAGCCCACCCATATTCAATTAAACTCATTATTATTGAATATACAACTAATACTATAATAAGAGTTGTGAAAGGTAAACCAAAATAAGTTCCTGCAGGTGAAAAGAAAATTATAAAATTTGCAATAAAAGCGGAGAAGGCATTAAACATGGATACCCATGTAGATAAAAATATTAAATATCCTTGTTCTACGGGTGCAAAAAGATATCCTAACCAAGTTGTTATATAACCAAATGCTATGGGAAATATGGTTGTTGTAAACATATAAAAAATATAAGGCATTACATAAAAAGGTATTGCTGTATTATTCATTAAGGTTGGAAATATCTTGAAAAATAATAATGCCCATCGAATTAAATATCTAGACGACGACCACGAATAAGCAGCACCCATGCCAAAATATTTACATATCCAGGTATAATACCATTCCATACCCATATCCATCATTTCTTCACTCGGACGATTCATAGTGTAAGGAAATGATATGTTTTGCATAGGCCAGAATACTTCTCCTATTTCTTCTAAATCACAATTTTCTAAACCTTTACTAAATTTATCACTCCAAAAATTAGGTTCGGATGGCGGATCGCCCATGTATGGAGGTTTATTTAAGTCAGTAGGAAATCCTTTGTCGAAATCAGATGTAGGCCAACACAAAATAGATGTTAAATTAGCACCTACAAAACCATATATAATTACACCTATAAAGATACTAAGTGACGTGGATATAAAACCTTCCCAATTATTTTCTGTAAATTCATCTTTTAACCCTTTTTTTAAATTATTTATAAAGGAACTAGATGTTTGATTTGATTTTGTACCATCTCCATCTTTTGTATTAAAAGTATTTACCATTAGTATATATATATAGAAAAATACATTTTTCTTTATCTTGTATACATTAATGAACAATTACCATTTGATATTTCAAGCATATTATATCTCTGCTCTATAACTATCATATCAAATGTATAATTATAAAACTTCCATGATGGTTTTTTTACTCCTATTACTTCATTTGTATTTGGATCACATATAGTATCAAAACTAGCATTTTCATCTATAGGTGGCGTTAATGTATTTACTTCAAATTGAATATCGTAATATTTACTAAGATTAATAGCACCATTCGGTTGCAATTGAAAGGGAGATGTATTTAAACAAAAATTATAACAATAAATATCATTTGTAGGTGTTAAACATGGTTGAGGAGATTTAAAATAAGGTTCAGTTAATCTATAAATACCTTCATCTAATACATGTTCTCTATATTCTCCATCAAATAATATTCCTAAACTTATTAATATTGTTTTATCATTATCTATGGCATACTCACCACTAGAATATAAGTTAGTATCGGTAAAGTTCTGGTTTAATCCTGGTCCATATTGTCCCGAACATAATGTACCTTCTTTATTTGCCAAAATTACATTGTGCGGTAAATAATTATAAGGCCAATTTGTATAATTACTCCATTCATTTCTTAAATATACATCATTGCGCTTAAAATAAAACATCCAATCCGATACTAAACCATTTGATTCTATTTTTGTTTTTGTAGACCCTGTTATATTATTAAATGTATATTCATGTATTTCTTTAAATAAATATTTTTGGTTATATGCTGTAAATATACTACGTTCTTCGTTTGAAAGAAAAATATAATTTGCCATCAAATGGATATTTTGATTCCAATTAGTATTAGTATTTGAATATGTATTAATTTCTGGATCAACTGGTTCTTGAATGAATCTATAAAAGGCATGTTCCGGTTTATTGAAATTTGGTGCTATTCGTGGATAATTATTTTCTTTATCTGTTACATCTCGTATTGTAAATAATTCTGATATAGGTCGTAATCTAACCCTAATTTCTATTTCATTATATTGTAAAGCACATAAAGGAATACTTTGTTGCTTATTTAAACAATACCATAAATTTAATGGAATGTATAATTTTTGACTTCTTATACTAGGTTCTGGAGATATACTATCTAAATAAGTTGCATTAGGATACATATTAGTTCTTCCTCTTGCATTAGCAGGATCAGTTAACTCTGGAATATTACCTATCATTTCATTTACAAATAAAGTAAATTGACCCATATCTCGTTTTTGCATCGCATATAAATAGTCACCGGTTACCTTTTGTATAGTTAATCCTCCACTATATAACTCAATTTCTTTTATCATCATAAAACCTAAATTTTTTATCCATTGAAACTCATATGGAATCCATTTACCATTTGTATCAGTACATTTAAATGGATATATAGGACTATATATATTAGGTAATGTAACACATAAATAAGTATCTGCTAATAAATCAGCATATCGATTTATTTTAAAATTATAAACACTCTCTTGTTTTAATTTAAGTTCTCTTAAACCTTCATAATCTAAACGAAATTTTTGCATACCAAAATTAGTATATTTTTTATACACGGAAGTAAAAAAGGTTTTAGTAGGATTTCCATTTAATAATACATTTTGATTTCCTTCAACTATAAGGCTCATTTCACCTCCTGGCATATTATTGTATATTTATATATTATTTTATGTTTTTAAATATTATATAACATTATGGACAATAATCAAGGATTCTCAAATACGTTGGATATACTTATTGCAAATACAAATATTATTGAATTACTTACTATGATTATAGTAATATCTGCTATTATTGGAATTATTATATATGTAGCTGTTAAACAAAACGCAAAAACAGATAATTGCAATAAAATGAAAGGATTGTATAGTAGTGATACAAATATAGTACCTGTTCTAAAAAGTAATCAATTAAATTATACTATAGGTGATAATACATATGAAACTAGATTAAGAGATATGTATATAAAATCATCTTATAACTCTTGCTCCGCTGGAAATTATAAAGATGATTGGGTAAGTACATGTGCTTTAAACGAAGTATTGAAACAAGGTTGCAGATTTATTGATTTTGAAATATATTCAATTAATCATGAACCTGTAGTAGCAACTTCCACTACAACAGATTATTATACAAAAGAAACTTGGAATTCTATACCATTTAAAGAAATAACAAAAATAATAAAAAAAAATGCATTTATAGGTGATTATGTTCCAAATCCTACTGATCCTTTGTTAGTACATTTACGATTTAAGAGTAATGATATTTTAATGTATAATAAATTAGCAAAAATAATACGTAGTGATTTAGATTCATATACTTTAGATAATAAATATTCATGTGGATATGCAGATGAAGGAAATAATCCTGCAAATGTTTTAGATGCTACTTTTATTAGTAATGTATTAAAACAAAAAGTTATATTTATTGTTGATGGTAATAGTAATAACACTTATATGAATACAGATATGAATGAATTTGTGAATTTATCTACTTCTTGTACGGTAACACCTTCTATTACTGAATATAGGAAATTTTCAGCAGAAAATAGTGAAACAAATGATTCCTTAACAGCTGTATCTAAGGCAGGTGAAATTATTATATTACCAGATTTAAATAAACAACCTATTAATATTGATTGTACGTCAAGTACAAACGGATTCTTTAATTATGGTTCCCAAATAGTCGGTATGTGCTTTCAATTAAAAGATGTAAATTTAAATAACTATATTAATTTTTTTAATGCTCCTTCTAGTGGAAACGCACCATGCGCATTTATATTAAAAGATACTTCATTAATAGACCCTGATTCATCTGAAACATATCCTAGTTTAGATAAAATGGAAATGAGTACACAAACACATACAAGTAAATCAGGATATACTTTTGAATATCCAGTATATAATAAAAAAGATAGTACATCTTAAAATTTATATCTTTATATATATAATGGTTAAATGTAATAAAAAAGATAGTTATGATGAATGCGAATTAAATATATTACGAAATGCGGTAGATATTGCAGAAGAAAAACAACAAAAACAAGGAAGAAACGAAAAAGAAGTGAATGATATTATGACAATTGTAGAAGATTTTTTACGTAAAAGGAAATTAATTTGTTACGGTGGAACGGCAATTAATAATATATTACCCAGCGAAGACCAATTTTACGATTATAGTATCGAATTACCAGATTACGATTTTTATTCACCTAACGCACTTAAAGACACTAAAGATTTGGCAGATATATATATTAAACAAGGTTTTGAAGATGTTGAAGCAAAATCAGGAGTCCATCATGGTACTTATAAAGTATTTGTTAAAAATATACCTGTAGCAGATGTAAGTCAATTAAATAATGTATTATTCAAAAATATATATAAAGATGCCAAACAATATAATGGCATTAAATATTGTCCTCCTAATTTTTTACGAATGGCAATGTATTTAGAATTATCACGTCCTTTTGGTGATGTTAGTAGATGGGAAAAAGTATTGAAACGTCTTACTTTATTAAATAAACATTATCCAATAGAACCAAATAATTGTTTTGAAAAAGTATTTAAACGAGAATTTAATACAAAAGATAAAAACACATTAAATATTTATGCTATAGTAAGAGACTCTTTTGTAGATCAAGGATTAGTATTTTTTGGAGGTCATGCCATAAATTTGTATAAAAATCATATGAGTAAATCATATAAATTACTTGTAAATAAAATACCCGATTTTGATGTTTTGTCTAATGACCCTAACAAATCCGCACAAATTTTAATGGAAAGATTAAAAGAACAGGGATTTAAACATGTTTTTATAAAAAAACATGCATCTATCGGAGAAATTATATCAACTCATTATGAAATTCGGGTTGGGAAACAAACTGTTGGTTTTATTTATAAACCTCTCGCTTGCCATAGTTATAATAATATATATATCAATGACAGAAAAATAAAAGTTGCAAGTATTGATACTATGCTATCGTTCTATTTAGCGTTTTATTATGCAGATAAACCTTATTATGATAAAAATAGAATTATGTGTTTTTCAAAAATGCTTTTTGACGTTCAAAAAAAAAATAGATTATCACAGAAAGGTGTTCTTCGACGATTTAGCATAACTTGTTATGGAACACAACAAACTCTCGCCGATATGCGAAATGAAAAAACTGAAAAGTACAAGGAACTAAAAAAAAAATATAATTCAAAAGAATATGAAGAATGGTTTTTAAGATATCAACCTGGCGAGAAAAAAGAAGACAAAAAAAAAACGAAAAAACGGAAAAAGATGAAAAAACGAAAACAAACGAAAAAACGATTGACTAATAAAGACTATAAATTGAAATTATTTTATAATTAAATTATGAAATAAACATGCCATTCTCATCTACTATCCAAAATATACAACTACCGCTTTTGAATAATGTGATACAAAAATCTATATTTATATTTGATTATATTCTATGTGCTATTATAGTTATAATTAATCTACTACTAATCTCATGCAGTTGGTTGATTTATTTGCTAGGTAATGCATTGTTTTATGTTTGGGATAATACAATGCAATTTAATGGACGTAAAGACGTAATAGTGGATAATAATGATACTAGAAAATGTTATTATCGGTATTCCATTTGTTTTAATGAATCAAGTAATACACCATTTAATATATATATTCATCATTATATTTCCAGTGAAAAAGATTATTACAGCGATGAATGGAATTCAGTTAGTATAGTACTATTTGGTAGCTGTAATAAACGTACTATTGATGATAAGGATAAAAAAACTATAGTAAGAACAGTGGGGAGTATACACAAAAAACCAGCAAGAATCGCAACAAAAACTATTTTGAAACCAAATACAACTTGTTGGGAATTGTTGGTAGTTGGAAAGAAAATGAATAAATCACAAATGATTCCAGAAACTGATAATGATACTAATTGGATTGATGTTTCAAATTCTAAAAAAGAGAAATAAGTATATAAATATAATTATAATAATATATAAAGTATGACTACTAATGGAACCCGGGAAATTATAATAGAATTAAATCGAGGACAATTTAAAGAATTATTAAATAGTAATCCTGGATATGTTATTATTAAATTTACTGCTAGTTGGTGCAAACCATGTATGAGAATAAAAGATCAAGTAGAAAAATGGTTTACCGCATTACCTAAAGAATTTGTATGTGTGGAGTTGGATGTTGATGAAAATGACGATATATATTCTTTTTTACGGAAATACAAAATAGTAAGCGGTATTCCTGCTATATTAGCTTACAAAAAAGGAAATGTATCTGTAGGACCAGACCATTCCGTTTTGGGTTCAAATATAAGTGCAATAAATAGAATGTTTGAAACGTGTGTAAAAGAACTTAATCTTGAATAGTAATAGGTATACCTATCACAGGGATAATATCTGAATCATTTTCCGAGTCATTTATTTGGTATGCTGTAATTGTAGGTATATAGGATAAATTATTATTATTATAGGTAATAGAAGAGACATCTAAATTATCTTCATAGTCATAATTTCTAATACATATACAAAAACATAACACACCGCTACTAAATGTAATAAAATTAATAATAAGTATATAACTAGTATCTAATTGATTACTTGCTAATATTAATGATAACAATACATAAAATAATATGATACCACCGCAGATATTAAATGTATTATTTCTTCTATTATTTCTATTATTTCTATTTAAACCAGTTATTGATCTATGAACGGGCATATATATTATAATACTTATTAATATATTTATAGTAAGCGTTATTTATAATAAATAGATATTCTAATATATATATCATATGGAAGTCGATTTGAATATAAATCATTATGATTTAGAAAGTCTTGTAAAACTATTTAAAATACCTATACAATTCGATGATAATGATTTAAAACGCGCAAAAAAAGTAGTATTAGCAACTCACCCTGATAAATCTAAACTTGATAAAAAATATTTTTTGTTTTTTTCAAAAGCATATAAAATATTATATCAAATATATCAGTTTAAAACGAAATCTATTAAAAAAAACGTACAAGAATATAATGATATGAAATATAATGATACACAAGAAGAAAATGATTATGATAAACAACGAATTATAGATAAGTTATCTAATAGTGAAAATTTTATACAAACTTTTAATACATTATTTGAAAAACATTATATTCAAGATAATGCAACAGAACACGGATATGGAAATTGGTTATCGTCTAATGAAGATATATATAATATATCCAAACAAGATTTTGAGACACTAAAAAAAAAAACACGAGAATTAGTAGTACATAATAAAATAGAAGGTATGAATACATATACGGGTGATATTTTAGGAGGTGAAGTATCTAATTATAGTACATCACAATACGAAGACCTGAAAACAGCATATACAGATGCGTTAGTATTGGGTGTAGATGAACGAGATTTCAAACAGCAATATGGTAATTTAGACCATCTTAAACAAGCAAGATATAATCAAAATGTGGAACCTTTAACAAAAGAAGAATCATTTATACATATGAATAACAATAAGAATGATGAAGATAAGGTAGATACGACACGTGCTTATAGATTAATAAAAGAGCAAGAAAATCATAAAAAAGCAAATGATGCTGTATGGGCGTCTTTATTACGTATATCTCATAATAAATAATCGTAACTTATAATATATGAATTCATATTTTAATGTATTGATGACAATTATTATAATGTATTTTGTAAGTTTAATATATAATCAATATAAACTTTATGAAAAATGGAACGACCAAGTAGAACATTATGATATAGTAAAGAATTTTTTAATTAATGAAAATACAAACGCTATTAATAAATCATTCAATAATAAAAAACCTATTATGTGGATACATTTAGATTACAAAGTAAATGCGAGACAATGGGAAAACTTTTTTTCTAGAAATTCAACAAAATTAAATCAACCATATCTTTATTTAACTTTGAAATCTATATTAAATAAATGTGGTAATGATTTTAATGTGGCATTGATAGATGATAGTTCATTTCATTATTTAATACCTGATTTTAATATTGATTTTAGTAAATTAAGTAGTCCTATTAAAGAACATTATCGTGAATTAGCGTTGTATAAAGTAATGTATTATTATGGTGGGTTTTTAGTACCTCCTTCATTTTTATGCATTAAAAATATAAAACCATTATACGATATGGGTTTACAACATACAGATATGTTTATGATGGAAAATAAATTAGATTATTGCTCTAATTATAAATATGCACCTGATCCTTATTTTATGGGATGTACGAAACAATCACCTATTATGCAAAAAATAATACAATATATGGAAATATTAAATTCCACAGATTATACTAGTCAACAAGATTTTATAGGGCAAATGCAAGAACAATTTAGACGATTAGTAAATGAAAATAAAATTAGTACTATCAATAGTAAACATATAGGAGTTCAAAAGAAAAATAAAGAATCAGTTGATATATCTGAATTATTTCAATCTAATGAAATTGATTATTGTGGGGAATTATATGGTATTTATATTCCAGCGAACGAATTATTGAAAAAAACGAAATATCAATGGTTTTTAAAATTAACTGTGGAAGAGATATTATCTAGTAATACTATTATAGCAAAATATATGATTACAAGTTGTTAATCTTCAGAATTATAATATATTAGATAATCTATTTGATACGTGGAATTTGAATATTTCATTACCGATGTATATGTAATATCTAATTTTTTACATATATGACGAATTATAGTAATAAATCGGGTATACGTCATTTTTCTATCTAAATATATTTGTTTTGATATGTGATAATGTGGACGTATTTCATTGAAAAAATCTTGAATAATGTTTTTAAATACCATTTGTTTATAAATATCATTATTTAGTTTATAATAATTTCGTTCTTTATGACAATGTGTTTGAATAAAATTTATAAAGTAATCTTTGTCTGGAGAACTTTTAAATAACTGTATCATATATATTTACAATATAATATAAATAAATGAATGTAATATAAACAATGGTTAAAATAATTTCTATTGAAGGTAATATAGGTTCTGGTAAATCAACCATCGTACAATATTTGAAAAAATATTATGGTGATAAATATATATTCGTACAAGAACCAGTACAAGAATGGAATACTATATGTGATGAAAATGGGGAAACTATATTATCACATTTTTATAGAGATAATAAACAATATAGTTTTCAATTTCAAATGATGGCATATATCTCTAGATTAAATGTTTTAATGGAAATTATTAAAAAAAATCCTAATGCTATTATAATAACAGAGCGATGTTTGTTTACAGATAAACATGTATTTGCTAAAATGTTATATGACACAAATAATATGACACAAATAGAATATACTATTTATAATAAATGGTTTTCTTGTTTTATAGATAATATAACTATTGATGGTATTATTTATATTTATACGCAACCTGATATATGTGAAAAACGAATTATACATAGAAATAGAAAAGGCGAGAATATTCCTTTACAATATTTAAACGCATGTCATGAATACCATAATAATTGGTTAGGTAAATCAAAAATACCAATTACTAGATATAACGGCAACGTTGATATAGACACAAATAATATCAATGATATTATACAAGAACTAGATTTATGTATACAAAAAATAATTAATAGCACTAGTAATATATAAAATCATTTCTTTTAGACTCATATAAATTTCTTAATGATTGCAGTTGAATGTATTTAATAGTCTTCTTATTTAATAAAGTATTTTTTTTTGATAGTAAATCACTATAAGATATGGAATGTTTATCAAACCATTGCTCTATTAAAAGTAGTCGATCTAAAAAACATTTGATATAATGTTTTTTAAGATTTTCAAATGGTGGTATTGCAGGCACATTATCTATATTTATTAGTAAACATTTACTCCATTCATTTTCTTTCATGGAAGTAGGAATTTTATTATCTTTAAAACATAACTCCATTGCTTGAATTACTTCACGTTGACAATGAATCAAACAAAGTATTTTATTATAATGAATAAGACTACAATATATATCGGAACCATGCAATGAACGTGAAAATTCTATTTTATATAACATGGCAATATCATTATCTATAATATTCATGTTTATAATTAATATATTTACTTTATTTTTATATTTGAATTATATAAAAAAATTATACAATCATAGTTAATCTATTAATGAAAAATACTAATTCTATTTCGTCTTCATGCAATTCATTAACTATTATAATATATTTACATATTAATGAAATAATTTTGAATTTTAATTCTTCATCTAAATCAGAATTATATTTAATATAAAGGAAATAATTATCTAGTATATCACTTACTGAATATCCATGATTATATAAATCATATAATATACGAATACCCTCATTAATATTTTTATTTAAAACACACTCTTTTGTAAATGTATTGAATGTATTAAAACTTATATTAGTTATTAATGATTTACATATTTCCATATCAATTCTTTTATTCATAAGTTTGAATTTTTCTAGATAATTTATTAACATACGAACGGAATAATTACAAATATCTATAATATAATCTTTTACATCATTATTAATAATGATATTTTCTTTTAATGCGATATGGTTTAATATTGATTTTAATTTATTAACGGTAAATGTTTCTAATTTAATTTTAAATACTTTATTTAAAATTTGTTGATTTGTTTTTTGTATATTTGATGAAGATAAAATGAAATTTATTTTATTTGAAAATTTATTAATACAGGTATGAAATATTTGTTGACTTTGCTCATTTAATTTATCTATATCATCCAATACTATAGTTTTTTTTTTATGAGGTATAGTGGAATTACTTTGACAAAATGTATATACATATTGCCTATAATATATTATACCTTGCTCTGATAAATTATTTATAATTAATATATTGTCATTTTTATCATTTGTAGAACACTCATTATAATAAGTATCTATTAGACTTTCTATGAGAGATGTTTTACCTGTTCCACTTTTACCTAATAATAATATAAGCAAGGAATTATTATCCATAAATAATTTTAATGTACATTCAATATCTTTTGATAATTGAAAGGCCTCTATGGTCTTTGGCCTATATTTAAATAAATATGGATTATTCATAACTTAATATATTCGTATTTATTTGTTTAAGTTTATGTTTTCTATAACTATATGAATAACAATGAAACAGGATATTATGAATTATTAGGAGTGACAAATCAATCTACTCAAAATGAAATTAAACAAGCTTTTCGGAAACTATCTTTACTGCATCATCCTGATAGAAATGGAGGAAATGATGTGGAATTTAAAAAAATAAATGAAGCATACGAAACATTAAGTGATACTCAAAAAAGAAAACTATATGATATTAGTTTACAAAATCCATTTATGCAAGGAAATGTAATGGAAGTACCTATTGATGCAGCTTCTTTATTTAGTATGATGTTCGCACAAGAATTAGGCAAAGATCCTGATATACATGTTTTTCAAGGTGCATTTCCTATGGGTGGAGGAAACATGCCTTTTAAACGTTCTGAACCTGAACCTGAACCTGAACCTATTGTAAAAACAATGCATATTACTATGCAAGAAGCTTATACAGGGTGTTGCAAACCTTTAGAAATAGAACGATGGAAAATGCATTTTAATCGACAAGTTCGCGAGAATGAAACAATATATGTAGATATTCCACAAGGTATTGGAAATAATGAATCTATTATATTACAAGGAAAAGGAAATATGATATCTAAATATGTTATAGGTGATATTAAAATTATGATACAATTAGTGAAATCGTATGATAATATGACGAAAGACGGATTAGATATAATTTATAAACATAATATTACATTAAAAGAGTCATTGTGTGGATTTTCTTTTTCATTAAATCATATTAATGGTAAACAATTTAAAATAAATAATGCTAAGGGAAATATTATATCACCTGGATTTAAAAAATATATTCCAGGATACGGATTTATAAGAAACGAACATCAAGGAAATCTTATAATAGAATTTAATATACAATTTCCAGAAAAATTAACCGATAAACAAATATCTAGTATTGAAAATAATTTCTAATGATATGATATAATGGCTAAATCGGCAAAAGGTGTATCATATACTAATATATTTTTACTAGTTTTAAGCATATTTGTTTTACATGTAGTTCTAGCATATTTAGTTGCTATATGTTCTAATTATTTATTGAAAAAATATGAAGTTAAAAATACTGATCTATTTCAAGTAAATACCATGTCACATACTTTTGTTACTATTATAGATATTATGCTTATTGCTGCGGTTTTGAAGTATTTTTTGTAGAACTATGAAACAGACGTTCAACTGGTTCAGATACAAAACCAAAACTTTTATGTAAAATGATATTTGGATAATATTGCCCTTTTTTTATAAAAAAAAATGAAGATTTAAGTATATCATAAATAGCACCTAGTACACCTCGTTCTGTTATTGTATTGTATAATATAGCAATTAAAGTTCCGATATACCCAAAAGTATAATAATTTAAATTACTTATTATTTTATTTACTACTTCATTATTTGTTTTAGTATTAGTTTTTTTAATCGGTACACCTTTTTCATTACTACGTTTATTTAGTAATTCATCCATAAATATATATATATATATACATTTTTTATTTATAATTACTAACTATTAATTTTTACTAATTATATATATATATATATTATTACACCATATTACATAAGAAATTTTCCAAAATATATAATATTTTTAAATATTATATATGGGTGCGTCTCATAGTAAAAATAGATGTAATTATTGTACTAAATCAGTGTTAACCAATAAAAATCCTTATTTATTTGATATTAGAGGATTAGGTAAACATGATGGTAGAACAATATGTGTAAAGTGTTTAGAATATAAATTATTATTAGGTATAACATAACTAGTTTGGTAAAATATATTTGATTTCATTTACTATTAAATAAGCATTTATTTCTATTGCATTAGTTCTTTTTAAACAATTATATAATGAATTTGCTTGATCTATATGGTTTACTATATATATGGGGGCACATGGTTTTGTCATTTTAAATATAATGTTTAAAAGATTAATTAACATAGTATTAGAAATTACAAGTATAGTAAAATTTAAGTATTGATAAGGTTGTTTTTTCATATTTTTAATGAATTTACCAATTGCTATTGCTTGTTTTGTTCCAAATATTAAATCAATATCTTTTACGGCAGTAGTATCTACACAACAAGAAAACTTTTCTTTGTTACATTGTTTTAAATTCCAATAATTAAGATATGCACTAACCCCGTTATTTTTTAAATTATTATCATTTTCAAAATGTATATAAATATGAGGTTTATGAGTTTCTATTATACTCATTATTCTATTTCTATTATAATATTTAATTAAAAATTATACTAAACTTATTTAAATATTATAATAGAAATAGAATAATGAGTGATATTGAAGAACAATTACAAAATTTATCTATGAATGTAGAACAACCAGTTAAAAAAGAAGATAATGAATGTTTGTATTTATGTAAGCAATGTAAATGGAATATAATGATTATTTTTTTTTCAGGAGGATTGATAGTACTTACGGGATTTAATATTGCATTTGTTATACAAATCAATAAAAATAATTTGATGACACAATATTTTATAACTAATATATGCATAGAATGTATTACGTGGATTATTTATGTGTCTTATTACATAACAAATTATAGAAATTTGTTATATATTCTTAAACTTATGTATACACTATTAACAAGTTTTCAATGTTGGGGTATATCACTATTAATAAATTCTAACTTTAATGAAGTATCTTATTATGTCGGAATTAATATAATTTTAACTATATGGTATATGTATTTTATACATATAATGCATATTCATAATTAAGAAATTCTTTTGGTTGAAATATTTGCATCGGTTAAATAAAGAGAATTTTCGGTTTCAATGATATAATCAGTTTCTACTTTGTAAATTTTCGAAATAGGACTAGTGTATTCATCTTCACTCTTTACTAATAATTTTTCGCCACCCTCACGAATTCCAATTATAATACTATTATCTAATGATTTAGTCCAATAATCTAACATAATAGGTTTATCTTGTACAATACCTAATTTAGTAATATGTTGCATAGTTAAATTGCTTGGTAATCGATAATTTGAAGCGGTATTAGCTGTTTTTGATGCATTTTCATTTTCCATTATAGTATAAGTTTTTTATTTTCTTTAAATTAATATAACGTAAAAATACTTTTAATTAAAAAAAAAAAATATCATTATCTTATAATGTCAACTAATATGTCATTAAGTGTACTAAACAATTATCTTGAAGAATTACAAGAAACAGATATAGAATTACTTAAAAATTATACATCTTTAATACAAACATTGCTAAATCATATTCATACAAATATAACTATTAAAAATATGGGATATTTGAAATATATTATAATATATGGTATTGAATCAATAACACATATATACAAATTTTTATTATTATACACCAAAAATGAACCATTAACAAATCATCATTGTGAAAAAAGCATTCTATTTTATGTGGAATTTATAACTCAAATAGGAGATGATAATCATAGTTTTTTACAATTGACATCTAAAGATGCTGTAATGTTTTTATATAAAAAAACATTGTTTGAACTAGACGAAACCTATGTGAAAGAATGCATACATACAAAAACACATATGAATAAAATAAAAAATTTTCATGTATTAAGCAAAATAATAATAGGAATGTTAAAACATAATATTCAATATTTTACAAATATGGATACATTAATGAATGACATAATATCAGTCAATAAATTAGTAATATCAAATATAGATATCATTTTAAAACATCCAAATGAATTTATAGATATTATTGATATGCTAATACCATACACAGATTCTTCTATTACATCTTTAAATAATATTATGAAAATATATCATAAAAATAATGATATGAATGTATTGGAAATGTTTCATACTATAACTAACATTTTGTAATTAAAATGGTTCGACGCTTCTTTTTTTTAACTACTGGTTGCTTAATTGTAATGTTTACATTTTGATCTATTATTTGTTTATACTCCTTTTCTAATATATTTACTATATACGAATATGTATTATTTAATATAATCTCGTTACATTTACCTACTATTAATACACTACCAGTTCTAAATATCATAAATGAAATATATTTTGTTGAATCAGTTGTTGTTTTATCGGTTACTATTGTATCATCGGGATTAATATATAATTTACATTGTATTCCCGGATAAGAACAAGGATCGTACATTGCTGATATATTATAATCCTGTTTAAGGATTTGATATAAGATAGATCTTTTAATATAGTAACCACATGTGAAATTTGAATTAATTAATACTGTCTCTGCATGAATATTTGAAACTTCTAATCCAAGAATGGTATTAATTTTATTATATACTAACTCTAAGTCTCTGTCTGAACGAATACCGGGTAACTCTAATTTACCCGTATTAAATACTTTTACATGATATTCTTTATATTTATCTGGTTGTATTTCTATACGAAATATTATTACAAAACAGTTATAAAATGCACTTTTTTGTTTTATACGGTAACTTACAACATCTTTTTTACTTATACCTATTGTTATCTTACGAACATCTTTATATTTTATACGACCTGTAGGATTGTCAATATGCTGCATTATATATGGATTTACATAAGCATATTCTTTACATTTTTCTATAATATATTCTACCTCATCTTTAGTAGTAGAATTGAATTTCATTTGTTTTTTAATTATACCTTCTTTGCGATCACTATATGGTATAATGGGTATTTTCCAAAATATATCATTTAAATCAACCGGCGAAGATAAATAACCTATCATGGTTTTGGTCGATATATATAACTCACTACATTTAGGGGGTTTTTCAATATCTATATTTCTAGTTGTACTACCTACATATATATCGTTATTAGTTAATGTATTATTACTACATGGTTCTTGCATAGAATTTTCTGAATTATTAATAAAACTCATCCATTCTGTGTTTAAATCCATGTATGTATGTATTATACTTCTTTAAGTAAATCTAAATCAATTTATTTTCTTTTACTATATAAATAGAATGTACAATTCTAGTAAAAATATTAATATTATACAACCTACATCAGAAGAAAAACACGAAATTGATAATTATTTGAAACGTAATACATTATCATTTGAATGCAAAATGGATAAAAATGCATTTGACCCTACTAAAAATTCTCCTCCAAACCCATGGTTACAAAAATTAGAAAACAGAATTCAACAATATTATCAAGTTAACCAATAATTTCTTTTAATACTAATAATATATATTTTGTATACATATACTCGTCCTCATTATTACAATGCACATTATATTCAAATTTACATAAAACTGAGTTATCTATTATCTCATTATGCTCTCGTATAATAAATTTTAAAAAATTTTTTATTATATGCTTCATATCAATATTACTAGTTATACTTTTATCTTTTATTATTGTGTAAACATCATTCATGTCTTTATGAGTTTTTATACTTGTATATATTTCAGACCATATGTTATCATTTAAAATTTCATAATTATCTATAATATCCATATTTGTCTGTAAATAATTTATCATACTACGAATATCTGATAAATACATATCTTGTATATAGTAAAGTTGAGTATCAGTTATTGGAATATTCTCTTGCTTTACTATATTTTGTAAAAATTGTATTATTAATGATGTGGGTAAATTATTAAATTTTAATCTTAATAACTCTGATTGTAATGCGTAATCAATTTTACTTATATAATTACATATTAAACAAAATCTTACATTTGTACTATATTCATTTATTAAATAACGTAATGCTTGTTGTGCGTTTTTTGTCATATAATCTACCTCGTCAAAAACAACAAATTTCATACCTTTATTTAATAACGGACATGATTTTACAAACATATTTATTTGGTTTCGAATTATCTCTATACCACGATCATCCGAAGCATTTAAATGTATTAATAATGCTTTTCCATCACAACCATTTATTTTATGAAAATGATGAATTAAATTTATAATAGTTGTTGTTTTACCTGTACCAGGTGGTCCATAAAATATTATATTTGGAAAATAATTTAATTTTATAATTGAATCTATTATAGTCTTATTTTCTTTACTTAATACTATAGATTCTATATTTGTAGGTCTATATTTTTCTACCCAAGGAACACTTTCTTTATTAGACATTATAATAATATTTTAAAAGTATTTAAATTGTTATATATATTATTGGAAAATGGAGAAAAAACGAGGACGGAAAAAAAATACAAACATTCCTACTAACACCACTGATATTGTAAAAGTACCCAAAAAAAGGGGAAGGAAACCCAAGGGCGGTAAAATTATTATGGAAGAAAGTAAAAAAAATGTTACTGAAGATATAAAACCTAATATTATTTTACACCTTAAATGCAAATTAAATGATATTATTAAACAACCATCTGGAATTCATGAATATAATCCGGATAATATCGAACACATTATACATTACAATATTACTCAACAAAATAAAGGGGGGACTCTACAATTTGATAATGTTAATGATAATACAAACGAAAATAATAATATGAATAATACTATATTATCTAATAATATAAATGATGAAATTAAAATTGATAATTCCAAAGATATTTCATCCAAATTAAAAGAATTATCTAAAATGATGCATAATAACATGACTATGAATGAAAATAGCGCATGCTTCTGGTGCACTTGCAATTTTAATAACCCACCTATTTTTATACCTCAGTATAAAAAAAAAGAAACCTATTTTTGCTATGGCAATTTCTGCTCACCTACATGTGCGGCAGGATACCTATTTAAAGAATCTATTGATACGTCTGAAAAACATGAAAGATATCAGTTATTGAACTTAATTTATAATGATATATACAATATTAAAAACAATATTGTACCCGCACCATCACCTTTTTATTTATTAGATAAATTTTGTGGTAATTTAACTATTGAAGAATATAGAAAACTTATGCAACAAGATAAACTTATTCTTGTTATGGATAAACCTCTTTCTAGAAATTATCCGGAATTGTTTGAAGAAAATAATGAATATCAAGTTCATACTATTAATACATTTTCTAAAAAGAAAAAAGACGTTTCAAAACAAAATATCTTTCAAGTTTAGTGATTTTTTTATTTACTTATTATATATAAAAAAATCACACAAACGCATTAAACGCAATCACAAATCTAAACGCAATCACATAATTAAACGCCATCACAAAATTAAACACAATAACAAAACTAAACACAATCGCAAAACTAAACGCCTTCACCGGCGAGGACGGACGGCAGGCGGCCCGAAGACGTACAACAAGGAAGATAAGATTAGGCAACTCATGGACAGAGATCCAACGCTGGACTATGAGACGGCCACCGCCGCCGCCGAACACTTCGCTCCGACGCGTCGCCTCTCGAGAAATGAATGGCATGCTGCAACCAAGAAGCACCTCGATCGGTGAGACAAGGCGGCGGATGAGCGCAGTGCCCGGGAAAAGGAGACGGCGAAGTCGCGCAAGCGCTTCTTCGCAGAGGCGGAGGTGGAGAAGCAGGCAAAAGCAGCGGAGGTGGAGAAGCAGGCACAAGCGGCGATAGAGGAGTACAATACTTCCGGTGAACTTGCTCCTCGTAAACAATTTACTTATAATGCTCCCCAACATCATCCTCCTCTTAAACGATTTAAGTTATGGTTGAGGAAAAATACATCCACCGAGTCCGAGTTTCATCCAGATGTTAAGACAGGGGCGGAGTAAAGTTAAGAAAGAAACGACGGGTATAGTTGAAAAAAACAGGTTAAACGCACAAGATCAGGAAATGAAACCGAGGAAGAAAAATAATGTATGGATTTTTGTAAATCTTAATATATTATCTTTAGGTAATATATGAAGTATACAAAAAAACACATTTTAAAACATAAAAGGAAACAAACCAGAAAACGAAAAAATAAACAAACACATAAACGAAATGTGTTAAAAAAACGAATAAGAACTAGGAGGAAAAGAGGTGGTTTATTTGAAAAATTATTTGGTTCACCTAACAATACTAAGTCGAAACCGACGAGTTACATGGCGTCCAGTTCTCCTTTAGTCGCCATGCAGGCGGCAGATAAAGCGAACAAACAACAAGCAGTATCATCGAAAGAAGATAAAGCACAAAAAAAAGCAGCAGCGAAAGATGCAGAAAAAGCATGGTGGGAAAATCAATCTACAACAGAAGCTATTGCTATCTTAAATGTGGTGGCGGTCGAGGCGGTCGAAGTAGTGAATATGCCAAAAAAATTAACTATTAATATTGTACCTAGTTTAAGAGAACACGGAAGTAGTGGTTGGTTAGGTATAACATGTGATCCCTACCGGGTTATGGGGGACCGGGAATGGAATAAAACGGGTAGAGGAGCGTATGAGGCGAATAATTGTGCGGGATATATAGGAAAAGATGGTCTTGTTTTCCCAAATAGAAATATATCAACATTGAAAGGACAAAATGAATGGATAAAACGTATGAATGGTAAAGATTATGCAACAAATAATTTTTTTAATGATGAAGACCTATTATCTAGTCTTAAATTTGAGTTAAAAATAGATATGCAAATGAAACCTCGTCATGAGATTATTAGAGAAGATTTATTAGAACATGTATTTAAATTAGGTGAGAGCAATTTTATATTTGTGGGACATCATAATAATATGAAAGCAGCTTTATTTCCTACTCTGCCTGAACCTATCAAGATAGGCAATTGTAGTTGCATAAAAGTAACAATTAACCCTACCGACGTTGAGAAATCCGTAAATATTGAAGTGATCTATCATGGTGAAACAGATAAATATCCCAATTTATTGGGAGGGGTGCGTAATCGCACTTACGACGACGAATATAAAGGAGATGAGAAGAGAGTAATAATACCAGATTTAGAAGCAACATGGGAAGAGTCATTGCAGAGAGTGTCTAATCGTGGCGAAACTAAAAATCTTTATTTTATTCGTCACGGTCAAACATTACATAACCTGGGTGAAGGCGAATTTTGTAAGATAGGTGATACAAAAATAAAGAAAAAAAAATATATAGACAATCCTCTAACATATAAAGGACAATTACAAGCAATAAAATGTGGGATAGAACTTAAAAAAAAAAATGAATTTGAATTATTTACAAGTAAAAACACAGCATATTATACCACATGTTTAACAAGGACTACTGATACATTATTTCTTATATTATTTACACTAGCACATTTATATAACAACCAGGACTTACCACAAGATTCGTTACGGAGTCAACAAGATTCGTTATGGAGTCAACATTATTTAAAATTATATAAATATATTGTTAATAAACGTTTACGTTTCAATCGATCACGCCTATTAAAGTTATTGGGAATCGATGAAAAAAAATATAATAATCAAAATGATTGTAAATTTCTCACTCCAATAAATGATGCAGCAACAACAGCAGCAACAGCAGCACCAGCAGCAACAGCAGCAACAGCAGCACCAGCAGCAACAGCAGCACCAGCAGCAACAGCAGCAACAGCAGCACCAGCAGCAACAGCAGCACCAGCAGCAACAGCA
>MDSW01175541.1_pt1 | contig 81111 bp, 82 predicted proteins | sample 811171 | NCBI WGS metagenome assembly MDSW01 (sample SAMN05326641, study PRJNA326480) | marine metagenome | isolation source: seawater | place: Atlantic Ocean: North West | collected 2012
CACTAAATTATTAAAGGTAAATTATGCCAAGTATTAAAGTAAAAGAAAACGAGCCATTTGACATAGCGATCAGAAGATTTAGACGCGCTTGTGAAAAAGCTGGTGTTTTAACTGAAATTAGAAAAAGAGAATTCTACGAAAAACCAACATCTGTCAGAAAAAGAAAAGCAGCTGCAGCTGTTAAAAGGGTTCACAAAAGAACAAATAGAACTGCAACTGGAAGACGAATTAAATTATATTAATTTTTAATGTCTAATACAGAATCTAATAATTCCTCATTAAAAAATAAAATCACTGAAGATAAAAAATCTTCAATGAAAAGTGGTGACAAAAAACGTCTTGGCGCCCTCAAATTAATCCTTTCGGCAATACTCGATAAAGAAGTTGAAACTAGACAAGAATTAACTAACGAAAATATTTTTGAAATATTAAAAAAATTATCTAAAAAAAGTAAAGAATCTCTTACTCATTATATAGAAGCTGACAGAAAAGATTTAGCGGAACAAGAAGAATATGAATTGTCAGTTTTTAAAGAGTACTTGCCAGAAGAAATGACTTTAGAAGAAGTTCAAAAAATGATTGAAGATATTATGAAAGAGAAATCAATCAGCCAAATGAGCCAAATAGGTCAAGTGATGGGTGAATTAAAAAAACGCTCAAATAATCGCGCAGACATGGGCTTTGCTAGTAAATTTGTTAAAGAAAAACTATCTTAATTTTCAAATATAAATAATATCAAAGTATCAGCATTCATAGTTTTTATGTAATAATATACATATGAAAGAACCTATGCAGTTTCTAGATATACAGAGAGAAGATCCACCTGTAGAACAGGCGGAAATACGCATTTATAACTATAAAGAAATTTACTCAAATTTTGCTGCGGAAAAGGCATCTGAACAAGCTGGTAGATGTTTAAATTGTGGCAATCCATATTGTGAATGGAAGTGTCCTGTTCATAATTACATACCTACGTGGTTGAATCTTATTAATGAAGGAAAAATTATTGAAGCTGCAGAAATGTCTCATAAAACAAATTCTTTACCAGAAATATGTGGAAGAATTTGCCCACAAGACAGACTCTGTGAAGGAGCTTGTACTCTTGAAGATGGTTTTGGCGCTGTCACGATTGGATCTATAGAAAAATATATAACTGATGAAGCCTTTAAATTAGGGTGGAAACCAGATATGTCAGACGTTATTAAAACTGATAAAACTGTTGCTATTATTGGTGCTGGGCCGGCTGGACTAGCTTGCGCAGATATACTTACAAGAAATGGTGTTAAAGCAAAAATATTTGATAAATATTCAAGAATAGGTGGTCTTTTAACTTTTGGCATTCCTCCTTTCAAGCTTGATAAAGATGTTGTTGAAAAAAGAAAAGAAATTTTAGAAGGAATGGGAGTCGAATTTATATTAAATACCGAAGTTGGTAAAGATATAGACTTTCAAGAAATTTACGATAATCATGATGCCGTTTTTTTAGGGATGGGTACTTATAAACCAATGAAAGGAAATTTCAAAGGCGAGGATCTCGAAAATGTTCACGAAGCCTTACCATTTTTAATTTCAAATATTAATCGTGAATTAAAAATTTCTAATGATTTTATTTCTATGAAAAAACAAAAAGTTGTCATCCTTGGTGGAGGAGATACAGCAATGGACTGTAACAGAACATCAATTAGACAAGAAGCAGAAAGTGTGACCTGCATATACCGAAGAGATGAACAAAATATGCCTGGATCAAAGAAAGAAGTTAAAAACGCAAAAGAGGAAGGTGTGCAATTTCTTTTTAATTATCAACCCATAGAGATTATTGGAGATACAAAAGTTGAAGGAGTAAAAGTTGTAAAAACAAAATTAGGTCCTGCGGATGCAATGGGCAGAAAAAAACCAATAGTTTTGAAAAACTCTGAAAAAATTGTGCCAGCTGATAAAGTTATTATTGCATTTGGATTTCAACCAAGCCCAGCTGATTGGTTTAAAAAATATAATATAAATGTAAATGATAAGGGATTATTAAAAATTGATAATGAATATAATTATCAAACAACAAATAAAAAAGTTTTTGCGGGTGGCGATATGACAAGAGGTTCGGATTTAGTTGTTACTGCAGTTTTTGAAGGAAGAGAAGCTGCAGAAAATATTCTTGATTATTTAGAGATATAAATAATGGGCCAAATCAAAAATACAAGAATATTAGACGTATTAAAGGGTTCTCCTGTTGATAGAACTCCGGTTTGGATTATGCGTCAAGCTGGAAGATATCTGCCAGAGTATAAAAAAACTAGAAAAAAAGCAGGCAGTTTTATAAATCTATGCAAATCTCCTGATCTTGCATCCGAAGTTACTTTGCAGCCAATTGAAAGATTTAATCTTGATGCAGCCATAATATTTTCTGACATCCTTACTATTCCTGATGCAATGGGGCTAGAGTTAAAATTTAAAGATAATCATGGACCATATTTTGACAATCCTCTCGATGACATTTCCAATGTACAAAATCTTAATGATAATGACATAGATACAAAATTGAATTACGTGTCTGAAGCTATTATTGAAACTAAAAAAAAATTAAATAACGAAATTCCACTTATAGGATTTTCAGGAAGCCCATGGACGTTATCAACCTATATGATTGAAGGTTCGGCAACAAAAGAGTTTAGAAAAGTTAGATCAAAAATCTATAATGACAAAAAAATGTTACAAACTTTGAACCAAAAATTAGTTAATGCTATTTCTAATTATCTAATAATGCAGGTTAAAGCAGGGGCTAATATATTAATGATTTTTGACTCTTGGGGAGGATTACTTAATACCGAAAATTATATAAATTTTTCTCTTGATCCAATGAAAAAAATAATAGAAAAATTAAGAAAAAACGAGTTAACAAAAAAAATCCCAGTTATACTTTTTACTAAAGGTGGTGGTAATTGGTTAAAACAAATTACAGATTCTGGTTGTGATGCAATTGGTTTAGATTGGACAGTGGAATTATCATCGGCACGTAAAACTGTTGGTGAAAACATATGCTTGCAAGGTAATTTAGATCCTTGCGCTCTTCATGGCACAAAAGAATCCATTAAAAATGCAGCAAGCAAAGTTATGGATTCTTATGGTTTTGGCCACAAACATATTTTTAATTTAGGACACGGAATTGATCAATATGTTGACCCAGATAATTTAGAATTTTTAATAAACCATGTAAAAGAGTATAGTAAAAGATATCATCAGAATTAAAATAGTTTTTCTATTTCAACCTCTTCCTCGTTTTTATTTATAATTTTATTATCTTTACTAAAAGTTTTAGGAACATTTTCTTTTCTAAAAACTTCGATTATGGAATTTTTTGAATCAGGAGAAGCTAATAAACCATTTTTGCTATCAATCTTAGCGCTTACTAAACCATCTGGTTCATCTAAATTTGCAATAGGCTTTCCTTTTAATGCTACTTTCATGTAATCAATCCACATTGGTAAAGCCGCTGTGCTTCCAAATTCTTTTTTACCAAGCGAAGAATGATCATCAAAACCTAAAAAACTTACTGCAACAATATCTCTATTAAACCCGCTGAACCAAGCATCCTTTTGATCATTTGTAGTTCCTGTTTTCCCTGCGATGTCACTTCTTTTAAGAACTTTGGCTCTCTTAGCTGTTCCATATTTCACTACGTCTTTCATTATACTTACCATCTGATAAATATTTCTTGGGTCAAGTGTTTGCATTGAAAATCTTGGTAAACCAGCTATTTCTCTTAACTCTTGAACTTCTTCAACAGATTTAGCTGAAGGAAATTGCAAAGTATCTAAACTTACATAGTCACAAGGATTACTACATACCCTTATAGGATTTTCAACATAAATAATTTCATTATTTCTTTTCCGTACTTGCTCAATTAAATAAGGCTGAATTCCATAACCTCCATTTGAAAAATATGCATAAGATTGAGCCAACTCTAGAGGAGTAATTTCGCCACTACCTAAAGCTAAAGTTAAGTCTTTTGGAAATTTTTCAGTAGGTAAAGCAAAGTTTTTTGCATAATTTAAAGTATAATTTATTCCAATACTATCTAATAATCTTATTGAGATCATATTTATAGATTTTGCTAAACCATAACGCAGTCTTGTAAAACCATAAAATTTCCCACCATAATTTTTTGGCCTCCAAGCCCCACTAACTGTATTTTCTTTAAATACTTTTGGTGCGTCGTTTATTATAGAGGCAGGAGTATATCCTTTGTTTAATGCCGCTGAGTAAATAAATGGTTTGAAACTAGAACCTGGCTGTCTTTTTGCTTGAGTAACTCTATTAAATTTACTTATTCTAAAATCATACCCACCAGATAAAGCGGAGATTGCTCCACTATTAGAATCAATTGAAACTAAAGCCCCATTTACATTGGGTACCTGAGATAATTTCCACTTATTATTTACTTCCTTTATTCTTATTACATCTCCAATTGATAAAACAGAATAAAAATTCTTAATTTTTTTCCTATAATTAACATCAAAGTACTGATTTTTTATCAAAATATCATCTATATGAATATCTATTAGCTTGTTATATTTTGAATATACTTTTATAGAATATTTATCTACATTTAAAACTACTGCTGGGACATTCTTATTAATCTCATAGTAGCTATTTAAGAATTTAGAAATATTTTTTTTTGAAATTTCTAAATCATATTCAAGATCAGAATTTAATAATTTACCATAATTTATCTTTCCTTCAGGGCCTCTGTACCCGTGTCGAATATCATATTTTTCAATATTTTTTCTTAATGATTGTCTTGCTGCCTCCTGTAATTTACTATCTACAGTTGTAAAAACATCGTAACCTAGTATATAAGCGTCGTTCCCAAATCTTTCTTCCATTTGCGCTCTTACCATTTCAGCTACATATGGTGCTCTCAATTCTATGCTTGCAGTGTTTAACTTAGCAGATACAGGAGAAAGATAAGCAGTTACGTACTCTTCCTTTGATATAAAATTATTTTCTGACATTCTTCTTAAGACATAATCTCTTCTTTGAAGAGCTCTCTTTTCGTTAGAGATTGGATTATATTTTGAAGGCGCTTTAGGCAAACCAGCAATCATTGCCATTTGGGCTAAAGTTAAATCTTCTAGTCTTTTCCCATAATATACTTGTGAAGCAGCTGCGACTCCATATGATCTATGACCAAGATAAATTTTATTCATATAGAGTTCAAAAATTCTTTCTTTACTTAAATTTCTCTCCATTTTATATGCTAGGAGAATTTCTCTTAACTTACGAATAATTTTTTTTTCTCTTGTTAAATAAAAGTTTCTAGCAACTTGCATTGTAATTGTGCTTCCACCTTGAGTAACTTTGCCTGTTGTTATGAAGCTTTTAAATGCTCTTAATAAGCCCAGATAATCAACACCGCTATGATTATAAAACCTGTTATCCTCTGCCGCGATAAATGCATTTTTTAAATCATTTGGTATCTCTTCAAAAGTCACCGGAATTCTCTTTTTTTCACCATAAACGGCTATCAATTTTTTATCTTGAGTATATACTCGCATTGGTATTTGCATCCTCATATCAAGTATTTCTTCAACCGAGGGTAAACTGCTAGCTAAAACAATATAAAATGTTAAAAGTGACGCAACAATTAAACCAATTATAAAATAGGTTGGTTTTAAGGCTTTTTTAAGAAATATACTCATACTTGTTGGTAGCAATAAAGTTTCTTGTTAATATCTATATAATACTATAAAAACAAAATTTATCTTGTCTAAACATAGGAACAATATAATTTTAATCGGTCCAATGGGTTCTGGAAAGAGCTCTATTGGCAAAAAATTATCAAAAATGATGAAATTTGATTTCATTGATACTGATCAATTAATTGAAGAAAAGACAGGGGTAGATATAAGCACAATATTTGAGCATGAGGGCGAAGAAGGTTTTAGAAAAAGAGAGTCTAAAATTTTAAACGAAATTTCATCTTGCAAGAAATCAGTTATTGGTACTGGCGGGGGTATAATATTGCTAGAGCAAAATCGTAAAATAATTGAAAAAATGGGATTTGTTGTTTATTTGATAGCAAGCATCAAAGAATTAGTCTATCGAACTGAAAATGATAAAAACAGACCTTTAATAAACAATGTAAATGCTGAGGAAAAAATTACTAGTTTAATTAAAGAGAGACAAATGTATTATAAAGAAATAGCAAATACTAAAATAAATACTGACAATTATGATACAGTAAAAATATCAAAAATTATTATTCAGGAATATGAAAAAAATAATTGTTAAGCTAAAAGAAAATTCATACCCTATTTTTATTGGAAAAAATATTCTATCTAATAAAAAACTATATCTTGCTATTAAAGAAAAAAAGATTGCTCTTATTACAAACAATAAAATTAAAGCTTTACACTTTAAGAATCTTAAAAATAATATATTAAAAAAAGAAAATATAATTTTGCCAGATGGCGAAAAATATAAAAATCAAGAAAGTATTACAAAAATTCATAACTATTTGCTAAAAAACAATTTTTCTAGAGATAGTGCTTTAATTGCTTTCGGTGGTGGGGTTATTGGCGATATCACAGGCTTCGCTGCTTCAACCTATCAACGAGGCATTAAGTTTATACAAATACCAACTACTTTGCTTGCAATGGTTGACTCATCTGTAGGAGGTAAAACAGGTATTAATCATACTCTAGGTAAAAATATGATTGGTTCTTTTCATCAGCCTAGTGCGGTTATTGCCGATACAGAAATTTTAAAAACTTTATCTGAAAGACAATTTAACGCTGGCATGGCTGAAGTAGTAAAATACGGAATTATCAAGGATAAAATATTTTTTAAATGGATATTAAAAGAGCATGAAAATATTAAAAACTTAAATACTGAAAGCATAATAAAAATTATCAAAAAATCTTGCCAAATAAAAGCGGACATAGTTGCTCTAGATGAAAAAGAGAAAAACATTCGCGCATTATTGAATTTAGGGCACACCTTTGGGCATGCTATAGAAAATAATCTTGGTTATGGAAAATGGTTACATGGCGAAGCAATAGCTTGTGGCTTTCTCATAGCCGCTGACATTTCAATACAAAAAAAAATAATGACAAATACAGAATATGAGGAAATCAAAAAAATTTTAAAAATATTTAAATTACCTATAAAATTACCCAAAAATATAAATTTAGAAAAACTTTATAAAACAATGCTATTAGATAAAAAAGTTAAGAACAATAAAATTGTTTTTGTTCTTCCTAAAAATATTGGAAGTGCATACATAACTAATGAGATTAAAAAGTCTATGGTTATGAAAGCATTAAAAAATCATGCCCAATGAAATTGAAAATCGCCTTGCTTCTTATGCCTTAAAATCTTCAAAAAGCTTAGGTCGTGTTCATAATGAAGATCCGCCTAATTTAAGGTCAGAATTTCAAAGAGATCGTGAAAGAATAATTCATTCTACAGCTTTTAGGAGACTTGAATATAAAACACAAGTTTTTGTAAATCATGAAGGTGATATGTATAGAACTAGGCTTACTCATACTATAGAAGTTGCCCAAATATCAAGGGCTGTTGCGAGGGCATTAAAAATAAATGAGGACTTGACTGAAGCAATATCATTAGCACACGATTTAGGGCACACACCATTCGGCCACGCTGGACAAGATATATTAAATAAATGTATGAAAGAATTTGGTGGTTTTGAACATAATATTCAATCACTAAGAATAATTGATAAATTAGAGAATCAATATGCAAACTTTCCAGGCATAAATCTATGCTTTGAAACTAGGGAAGGAATATTAAAAAGATGTAGTTTGTCTCTTGCAAAAAAATTAGGATCTGTTGGGAATAGATTTATTGAAAAAAAAAATCCATCACTAGAAGCTCAGTTGACAAATATATGCGATGAAATTGCTTATAATAATCATGATATTCAAGATGGAATAAAAGCAAAAAAAATATTTATAGAACAGCTCGAAGATTTGCCAATTTTCTATGATCAAATGAGTGAAGTGTTAGCAAAATATCCAAGATTATCAAAGTCAAAAATAGTTAGTGAAACTGTTAGGAAGATAATAAATATGTTAGTAAATGATGTAATAAAAAATTCTAATGAAGAAATCAAAAAAGAAAATATTTCTACGAGTGAGGATGTTAGAAATTGTAAAAAAACTCTTATTTGTTTTTCTGATGAAATAAAAAGATTAAATATTGAACTGAAAAAATTTTTATATAAAAACCTTTATATGCACCCAGACGTTGTGGTCATGACCAATCGAGCTAATGTTATTATTAAGGACCTATTTCTAGCATATAACAATGATCTTAATCTAATTTCAGAAGAATATTGCGCTCACAATATTGATAAAATTAATTTGGGGCACAAAGAGAGAGTTATATGTGATTATATTGCTGGTATGACTGATAGATTTGCTCAACAAGAGCACCAGAGGTTGTTTAAATAGCGTTTACCTGTTCGAAATATAAATATTAGATAATTACATTGAATGAATAGGCGTCAAGTTCTATACTGTTAATACGTTCATCCTTTTAGGACGGAAGTAGGTTTAAACGCTGAAGGAACGCACCAAACTTTTAACCTAGAGTTTGGTGATCTATCATCAAACTCTAGTGAAATTGATATTTTAGAGTATGACAATTAACAAAGACAAAATAACTGGTTTATACAATAAAGACTTTGAAAAAGATAGTTGCGGATTTGGCTTGATTGCTAATATCGACAACAAACCTAGTCATTGGCTTATAGATACTGCTATCACTGCACTTGAAAGACTTGCCCACAGAGGTGCTGTAGGCGCCGATGGAACTTCTGGGGACGGCTGCGGCATATTATTCAAGATTCCAGAATATTTTTTTAGATCACTTGCTAATGAAGAAAAAATAAATTTAGCAAAAAATTTTGCTATAGGTATGTTTTTTCTTAATCCAGACAAAAAGAAACGTGATGCTTCAATAAAAATTATTGAAAAAGTTCTCAATGAACATAATTTTATTTTAGCAGGCTGGAGAGACGTGCCTGTTAACGAAAAAATTTGTGGTACAGATGCTCTTAGATCTCTTCCTTATATTAAACAAGCATTTATAAATCCAACAGAAAAGATTGACATTGCAAACATCGAATCTAGATTACTTGTTGTTAGAAGAAAGATTGAAATACTTGTATCAAATACTAAAGATGATTCATTTTATATTTCAAGTTTTTCATCCAAGGTTATTTTATATAAAGGTATGGTCATGCCAAAACATTTAGCAAAGTTTTATAGCGACTTATCAAATAAAAATCTTGAGACTTCGCTTTGCGTTTTCCATCAAAGATTCTCAACAAATACTACACCTCAATGGAGTTTAGCGCAGCCATTTAGAATGCTGGCCCATAATGGAGAAATAAATACAATTAGAGCTAATAGAAATTGGTCTCAAGCGAGATCTAGCATATTTAAAACTCCAAAAATACCCGAGCTTCATGAATTAAAACCGCTAGTTTCTATGCAAGGTTCTGATTCAAAAAGCTTAGATAACATGCTTGAACTTTTAACAATTGGAGGTGTAAACCTATTCAAAGCAATCAAGCTTCTCATACCGCCTGCCTGGAAAAGTATCCCAGAAAGCGATCATAATTTGAAAGCATTTTATGAATATAATGCTAAACATATGGAATCTTGGGATGGACCAGCTGGTATTGTCCTAACTGACGGAAGATATGCTTCTTGCGTGACTGATAGAAATGGATTAAGGCCAGCAAGATATATAATTACAAAGGATAGACATATTACCGTAGCTTCTGAAATAGGAGTCTACGATTATGATGAAAAAGATGTTATCGAAAAAGGTAAGCTTGGTCCTGGACAAATAATTGCGGTAGATACAGAGGAGAATAAGATTTTATATTCCAATGACATTGATGACATTTTAAAAAGTAGATGCCCTTATAAAGAATGGATGGATTCTGGAGCTGAAACTATGAGAAGAATAATTCCCGATAAGTTTCCAGAATTAGAATTCTTTGATGAAAATCAGATTAAACAATATGAAAAAATGTTTAATGTTTCATATGAAGAAAAAGATCAAATACTAAAGCCGCTATCAAAGCTTAGCCAAGAAGCTATTGGCTCTATGGGCGATGATACTCCATTTCCTGTGCTATCTAAGGAAATAAGGTCTTTATATGATTATTTTAGGCAACAATTTGCTCAAGTGACTAACCCCCCAATTGATCCTATAAGAGAAAGTAATGTCATGTCATTAGAAACATTCCTTGGGCCTGACTTAAATGTCTTTGAGGAAGGTTCCGAGCATGCACATAGATTAACTATTGAATCTCCAATTCTCTCTTTTAGAAAATTTAAACAATTACAGGAATTGAAAAATAAAAAATTTACTTATGAGATTTTGGACTTAAATTATTCTATTGAAATACCTCTTGAAGAAGCTATCAAAGACTTAACAAAAAGAGCAATTACGTCTGCAAAAAATAAAATAGTTTTTCTTATACTCACGGATAAAAATATTAAAAAAGGAAAAATTCCAATTCATGCTTTACTTGCTACTGGTGCAGTTCATCACGCGTTGATTAATAATGGCTTAAGAACAAAAGTAAATATAATTGTGGAAACAGCTACAGCTAGAGACTCCCACCATTGCGCTACTTTAATCGGGTATGGGGCAACAGCTATATATCCATACTTAGCTTATCAATCACTTAACAGTATGATTCTTAATAAATCTAATAATAATACAGAATTTTTTGAAGCCACAAGAAATTACAGACAAGGAATAAATAAAGGCTTATTTAAAATTTTATCAAAAATGGGAATTTCAACAATAGCTAGTTATAGAGGCTCTCAATTATTTGAATGCATAGGGTTAAATCAAGAAGTTGTAGATTTATGTTTTTGTGACACGATAAATAGACTGTCAGGCACAACTTTTGATGACCTTCAAAAAGACCAAGAACTTTTAGCAAAGAATACTTGGAGCATAAGAAAAGGTATTAAACAAGGAGGCTTACTGAAATATGTTCATGGAGAAGAATTTCATGCTTATAATCCTGATGTAGTCAAAACACTTCAAGATGCTGTCAAAAGTGGAGAATATTCTGATTATGAAAAATATAGCAACATCGTAAACAATAGAGAAACGATGGTAATTAGGGATTTATTAGATTTAAAAAGTTCTAAAAAACCTATCCCGCTTGATGAAGTTGAGCCTATAGAAGATATTTTACTAAGATTTGATTCAGCTGGTATGTCACTTGGCGCGCTTTCGCCTGATGCTCATGAAACATTAGCTCAAGCAATGAATAAAATGGGAGGAAGATCAAACTCTGGAGAGGGTGGAGAAGATGAAAAAAGATTTAATACTGACAAGAATTCTAAAATTAAACAAGTTGCATCTGGCAGATTCGGAGTAACTCCGCATTACTTAGTTAATGCAGAAGTTATTCAAATTAAGATCGCACAGGGAGCAAAGCCAGGAGAAGGTGGGCAACTTCCGGGAGATAAAGTTGATAAGTTAATCGCAACATTAAGATACTCAAATCCAGGAATAACGTTAATTTCACCGCCACCCCATCACGATATATATTCTATTGAAGATTTAGCGCAACTCATTTTTGATCTCAAGCAAGTTAATCCTGCGGCATTAGTATCAGTTAAGTTGGTAGCTGAAGCAGGTGTTGGAACAATTGCAGCTGGCGTTACAAAAGCTTACGCTGACCTTATTACTATATCTGGTTATGATGGAGGAACAGGTGCTAGTCCTCTATCAAGTATAAAATATGCAGGAGGTCCTTGGGAAATGGGCTTATCAGAAACCCATCAGACCTTAAGAGCAAATAATTTAAGAAAAAATATTAGACTACAAGCAGATGGTGGATTAAAAACTGGTTTAGATGTTATTAAGGCAGCAATTTTAGGAGCTGAAAGTTTTGGTTTTGGTACAGGCCCAATGATTGCTATGGGTTGCAAATATTTAAGAATTTGTCATTTAAATAATTGCGCAACTGGCGTAGCTACTCAAAATACTATTTTAAGAAAATATCATTTTATTGGCAAAGATGAAATGGTTATGAATTATTTTAAATTCATTGCTCAGGAAACCAGAATAATTTTAGCAAACCTTGGTTATAAAAAACTATCAGATATAATTGGAAAAACTGAAATTTTTAAAATTAAATCTAAAAAAGATGGTAAATTAAAAAATTTAATAATCGACCCTATAGTATCTAATGCAAATGTTGATAAAAATATCTCTCACTTCTGTGAAGTCAAAAATAATGATCCGTGGGATAAAGCAGAATTATCTAAACAGATTGATCAAGATGTTATTAATAATATTGAAAATAAATTAGGTGGTAACTTTAAATATAGAATCAAAAACACAGATAGATCTGTTGGGGCTAGTACTTCAGGTCTGATTGCAAAATTGTACGGTAATTATGGAATGTCTAAAAAACCAATTAACCTTTTCTTTGAAGGAACTGCAGGACAAAGTTTTGGAGTATGGAATGCAGGAGGTTTGAATTTAACTCTTGAAGGTGACGCTAATGACTATGTAGGCAAGGGAATGGCTTCCGGTGAAATAATTGTTTATCCTCCAAAGGAAGCTGGTTTTGAAAGTAAAAATTCTGTAATTATAGGAAATACTTGTCTTTATGGAGCAACAGGGGGTAAACTTTACGCATCGGGAATTGCTGGAGAAAGATTTGCCGTTAGAAACTCAGGTGCTATTGCAATTGTCGAAGGTGTTGGTGATCACGGTTGTGAATATATGACAAACGGTATCGTAATAATCTTAGGTAAAACTGGAATTAACTTTGGAGCAGGAATGTCGGGAGGGTTTGCTCTAGTCTTGGATGAAAATAATGATTTTAAAAATAAATACAATCCAGAGCTTGTAGAGATTTTAAAAATGAGTAGTTACCCAGAATTACAATCTTTCCTTATCACTGCTATCGAAGACTACTGCAAAAAAACACAAAGTAATTGGGGCAAAGAAATATTAAATAACTTTGAAAATTATGCTAACAAATTCTTAATGGTAAAACCAAAAACTATAAAAATTGAAGAACTCCTTAAAAAGGATAGTGTAGCTGCTTAAAATGGCACAAAATATACCAAAAGATTTCATTGACAATTTATTAGAAAGAGCAAATATAGTTGATATTATTGGTAACTATATAAAACTCGAAAAAAAGGGTAATGATTATTGGTCTAACTGCCCATTTCATAGCGAAAAAACATCTTCATTTAGTGTAAGTGAAAATAAACAGTTTTATCATTGTTTTGGTTGTGGTGCTCACGGTAATTCTATAGGATTTATTATGGAGCACACCAACAAAACTTTTCCAGAGGCAATTGAAGCACTTGCTAACACATTAGGTGTAGAGATTCCGCGAGATAAAGAAACAAATAAATTATATGAAACGCAAAAAATTATTCATAATTGCTTAAAAGATAGTCAAAAAATTTTTACAGATCAACTTAAAGTGTCAAATCAAGCAATCGCCTATCTAAAAAATAGAAATATTAAAGGTGAGACTGCAAAAGTATTTAATTTAGGTTATTCCGAAGATAGTTTTCAAAGCCTTAAAGTAAAATTAAATAAAAATTACTCTGAATCAAATCTCTTGGATGCAGGTCTAATCGCAAAAAAGAACAATAATTCCTATGATAAATTTCGCGGAAGAATCATGTTCCCAATTAATGACCACAATGGAAAAATTATCGCTTTTGGTGGAAGAATTTTAGTCGAAAATAAAGAGAGAACTGAAGCTAAATATATGAATTCTCCTGAGACAAAGTTATTTAGTAAAAAAAAGATTTTATATAATTTGCATTTAGCGAAGCAAGAGAAAATATCAAAAGACTATATGTTTATAGTAGAAGGCTATATGGATGTAATTGCACTTTATCAAGCAGGAATAAAAAATGTCGTAGCAACCTTAGGCACTGCAGTTACAAAAGAAAACTTAACGCAATGTTTTAAATATACAAGAGAGATTATATGTTGCTTTGATGGCGATAATGCTGGAGAAAAAGCGGCGTGGCAAGGTGTTGAAAATATTATGCCGGTTATAAAGGACGGAGATGTAATAAGTTTTGTTTTTCTACCTAAAGACAATGACCCAGATAATATTGTAGAAAAAGGAGGGCGGGAATTATGGGACCAACAAATCAGGAATAAGATAAGCATTGAAGAATTTATATATCGTAGATTTTCAAAAGAATTTGATTTAAGTACAGCTGCAGGAAAAACACAATATCTAAAAAGAATAAATTCACTTTTAAATAATTTAAGTGCAAAAATTTTAAAAAATATGTTGCTTGTAAGTTTAAACGAAAAAATTGGCTCGAAATATGATGAAACCAAAGATAATAGTTCCCCAAAAATCAAACAAAAAAAATATAAAACCACTTCCCCTCTTCAAAAAGCTATTTTAATTCTTTTGCATCATCCAAATATTTCTGTCGATGAAAAATTAATAAGAGATAATCATTTAAAAGATAATATAGGTATCAAGATAATAAAATCTATTTTGGAATTAACAAAAAAAAATAAAAATATGAACATAGGTAGGATCATCGAAAATTTTAGAGAAGATGAAAATATCTATAGTTCTTTGAATAAAATAAGTATGATGCCAATACCAAAATATGATTTTCCAGATAAAGAGTTTCACGCCTACATTTATCTCGTAATCAAGAATTTATTAAAAGATAAGCTTGATGAGATTGATCCTTCTAATCTCGAGAAAACCGCTGAACTGAATAGAGAAATTAGAGAAATTGATAAGAAATCAAAGAATTTTTAAAGTAATATTTGTTTTATATGGTATAATTTTTGCCCAATTTATACAAAGTTAGCTTATACCCACTTTTTAATAATGACTATAGCCCAAGACCAACAAACTAAAATTAAAGAACTTATCTCAAAAGGAAAAGAGCAAGGTTATTTAACCTATGCTGAAGTTAACGATCATTTGCCAGAGGGAATCGTAGATTCTGACCAAATTGAAGATATCATAAACATGATTACAGAAATGGGTATAGTTGTTCAGGAGCAACCACCTGACGAAGATTCGTTAAGTCTTAGTGAAAACCAATCAACTGACGATGATGCCGCAGAAGAAGCAGCTCAAGCTCTTGCAACAGTTGATCAAGAATTTGGAAGAACCACTGATCCTGTAAGAATGTATATGCGCGAAATGGGTACTGTAAATCTTCTAACAAGGGAAGGTGAAATAAGTATTGCAAAAAGAATTGAAGAGGGCATAAATCAAGTTACTCATGCTTTAGCTTTTTATCCAAATACAATTGAAAAACTTCTTACATCTTATGCGCTAGTAATAAATCAGCCCGAGGAAGATGAAGATGAAGATGAAGAAATTGAAAGATTAAAACTTACAGACTTATTAAATGGATTTATTGATCCTGATGCAGACAATGAGGCAATTGCAAACCATGATGTAAAAGATGAAGATGAAGATGATGAACAAGCTGAGGCAGATATTGATACCGGTATTGACCCTGAAGAAGCTAAATTACATTTTGAAACTTTAATAAAATTATTTAAAAAAACCAATCAGCCAGCAGTAAAAAGTGACTCAAAAAAACTTTTAAAAGCTAGAGAAAAAGTTGCTGATTATTTTATGAGATTTAGGATTGTTCCTCTTCTTTTGAGTGAATTGAAATACGATTTAAAATTAATTGTATCTAAAATTCGCGAGAATGAAAAAGCTATAGCTAAATTAGCTACATCTTCAGGAATGCCAAGACGAGAATTTATTAAAAGTTTTACAGAACACAGTACAAATTTGTCTTGGGTCCAAAATAGATTAAAAGGCAAGCCAAAATATGCTGCAAAATTAAAAAAGAATAAAGACGAAATAGTTAAGCTACAAAAGAAACTTTTAAAAATAGAAGAGCAAACTGATTTGACAGTTGCAGAAATTAAAGAGATTAACAGAAAAATGTCAATTGGTGAGGCAAAATCGAAACGTGCTAAAAAAGAAATGATTGAAGCAAATCTTCGTCTTGTGATTTCTATAGCTAAAAAATACACAAATAGAGGCTTGCAATTTTTAGATTTAATACAAGAAGGTAATATTGGTCTGATGAAAGCTGTAGATAAATTTGAATACAGAAGAGGATATAAATTTTCTACTTATGCAACTTGGTGGATAAGACAAGCAATCACAAGGTCTATTGCGGACCAAGCTAGAACTATTCGAATTCCTGTGCATATGATTGAAACTATTAATAAACTAAATAGAATATCAAGACAAATGACCCAAGAGAATGGTAAAGAACCAACACCAGAGGAATTATCAATCAAAATGGCTATGCCAGAAGATAAAATAAGAAAAGTTTTAAAAATTGCTAAAGAACCAATATCAATGGAGACACCGATTGGTGATGACGAAGACTCTCATTTAGGCGATTTCATTGAAGACGGAAATATATTAACCCCCATGGAGTCAGCGGCAAACGAAAGTCTTGGAGAAGCAACAAGAAGTATTTTAGGATCTTTAACCCCGAGAGAAGCAAAAGTTTTAAGAATGCGTTTTGGTATAGATATGAATACAGACCATACTCTTGAGGAGGTCGGAAAGCAGTTTGATGTTACTCGTGAGAGAATTAGACAAATAGAAGCAAAAGCTCTGAGAAAACTTAGACACCCTAGCAGATCAGAACAATTAAAAAGTTTTTTAGATATTGATTAAATTGCAATAGCCTGTGGAATAGTTTGGTGAAGTTTCTCAATAATGATTGTTATTTCATCACCAAAATTTATATACACAAATAATATTATTCCTAGAAAAAATAAAAAAAATAAAAGTAAAGTATAAGAAAACATCTTGACAAATAATCCTAAAAAAAAAATTATAAACTTAATTATGAAATTCAAATTAGTTTCCTAATATAGAGACAAAATACTTATTTCATTAACCAAAATTATTAATAAAAATACAATAATAATTGAAAATAAAAATCCAAAATAAATTCTTCTTGATCTTACAAAAAATTCCTCAGTTGTAACCTCATAATTATTTGTATATGTATTTTTTTTATTCTCAAAATTTGATTGATTTTCACCATATTTTGTATTAAATCTTTCTGTTAAGTCATTTATTGATTTTTCTATATTTTCTATTCTTTTTAATCTAAGTATTTCTGCTGCAGCATATCCTTTATTTTTTAATTTGAACCTACCTTTAGTTGCAGTATCATTAAAATCATTATTTTTATCTACAGAAACCTCTTTTTTTGAACTTAAATCAATTGATGAAATTTTTTTCTCCAACTCGTTTATTTTATTTAATATTTCTTTTTCTTTTTCACTATTTACATTTGTAATATTATTTACTTTTGGCATAGCGGAAATATTATGATCTAGTTCCTCTAGTTTATTTTCAAGACTAGATATAGCGGTTATCAAAGATAGTTCTATATCGCTAATTTTTTCTTTGTTATCTTTTTCTTCCACGTCAAATCATTCTCATTTTGTTAATTTCTTTAATTATTATATACGATTAATAAAATTTTTTATGCCTTATCCATGATATTGTGCCCGTAATAGATAATATAATAAAACCTAGTGTAACAAGATCTACTAAAGTCACACCGACTGCACCGAATAGTCTCCCAGAATGCAAATCAACCACAATTCTTTCATAAGTTATTGTTTTCGATAAACTTTTTTTTCTAATCTCTTCTTTAATATTTTCTGGAACAATATTTTTCTTTAGCTGAACTTTATATTCATTTTGATTATCTTTTTCGTCCAAGTGAATCATATCTTGTATTTCTGCAGAGCTATCAATTTTAATTAGATGATTATCATATTTTATATAATAAAGGTTATCTTCTTTATACACTTCTTGAAGCGATACTATGTTATTTAAAATTTTAGTACTATTAAAATATAAATTATCATTGCAAACTGATATCCACTTATCACTCACTTGAATAGATGAAATCTCGCAAGGCTGTATACCATAAAATTTTATCGCAATATATCCAGGAGCATAGCTTTTCCTTAAATTAAAATCTTCTGCATGTTGCAATAATGATCCAGTAATAGAAAGAACTAGAACAAAAAAAACTAGAGATATACCAAAAATTCTATGTATTTTAATAAGCATATGTAATTATAATTTGTATTACAAAAAAAAGATACTTTGTAGTCTATTTGCTATAATTAAAAAATTACTATGAAAATCTTTAAAAATTTAATATTAATAACTACAATTATTTTGTTATTTTCTGGGTGCAATGGTAACAACCATATTATCGCAGGAAATGCATTTGGAACAATATTCTATATCGAATTAAAAGGATATGACGATAATCTTGATCTAAAAAAAATACACTTAGGAATAAATAATATTATAGATAATATTGATAATTCAGCGTCAAATTATAAAGAAAATTCCGAGATATCCGAGTTTAACTTCAGCAATAAATTAATCAAGCAGTTCTCAAAACACTTATTCTTGATTATAAAAAAAGCTATGTATGCTAGCGAAAGGACAGATGGCTTTTTTGATATAACAATTGGAGATATAAAAATAAGAAAAGGTTTTTACCAAAGCCCCGTAAAAGTTCCAAATAACAGGAAAAATAATTTTAATTATAAAAATATTGTCTTATTAAATGAAAAAAATACGATAAAAAGAAATAATAAAAATATTATTATTGATTTATCTGGTATTGCTAAAGGCTATGCTGTTGATCTTATATATAATTTTTTAGATGATAAAAATATAAGCGACTTTACGATAAATATTGGAGGTGAAATACGAATAAAAACCTCAAATGAAATTACAACTATTGCAATCGACGATCCATCACGGGTGAATAAATTTATAGAAAATGTAAATTTACCAAATACATATTCCATTGCATCATCTGGCACATATAATAATACTATTAAATATAAAAATAATAATATTAGTCATATTATAAATCCTAAAGATTTATCGAATAAAGAACAAAAAAATTTATTAGTTTCAGTTGTACACAACGAATGCGCTATTGCTGATGCAATAGCTACAGGATTAATAGCAATGGATGTAAAAGATATTATAAATTTTTCAAATAAAAACAATATTGCTTCAATGCTTATAATATCAAATGATAGTCATACTAAAAAATATTATTCAAAAAAATTTTTAAAATATATAGAAAATTAATTTAGTTTTGAATATAAAAATAGTGATAACTTTGATAGTTTTCTCATCGAATTTACTGACATAGTTGCACCGGATATATTTGCAATTCTGTTAGTTAGCTTACCATTACCTTTTAATGTGTTACCTCTAATTTGATTAAGAAAATAATCATACTTTATTTCATATCCATAATTTTCTCTATAAACTAAAACTTTAGTATCCAAAATTTTTTGATTTTCTACAACATAACCTGTTGTTATAAATTCGTGTTTACCGATTGCTTCTAGTATAAAAGCAACTTTATTTCCAGATTTCCAATATTTTATAACTGGTAAATGATAGGTGTCTTCAAGGATATTTGTGACTCCTTCTTCTATCTCTTCTTTCAATATTATATAAGAATGCATTGGTACTTCATTTACATTTAAAGCTTTTTTTATAAAAGTATTTTTATCCATTATTACTTCTTCTGCTTGTAATAAAGTATTTGTTAAAAAGATAATTAGTATTGCTTTAAATATTTTCATAATTTTTTTAAAAAAGCTGGCTAGCTAACATCGAAGTTTAAATTTTTATGGTATTAACGAGGAGAAGAAGTTTATACCATTTTTGTTAACTAGCCAAACACGCCCTAATGTGTAACATAAATTTTAATTATTATTAAAATTCATAACCCATGCCCAAATGAATACCGTCAGCATCACTACTATCTTTTGATGGGTTTGAATATTCTTTATCATACCAATTTGCTTTTATTACTGCGTCAGTTCCTTGTGGCCACCAGCTAAATCCATATTGAACAACTGTGTATTGTCTAGAGATACTTTCTCCTGATACAACAGAATTATTAGCAAAGAAACCTACATTTCCAAATCTTTTTGAAACCTCTAAAAACGTTCCTTGTTGTTCGTCAAAACCATTTGTGAAAAATGTACCCGACTCATCCTTTCCATCAAATTCAGCTTGAACGTGTAAGCCTCTTACCTCAAAGCCTGATCCAAATTGATAAATTGCTGATGCGCCCATAATATCAAGCTTATCAATGTTGTCCCCAGAATCCTGAGTAAAGTCAGCCTGATGATTATAGAAGAGTGATGCTTTCAAGCCTGGAATACCGGTGTATGTAATTCTTGCGGTATATGCTAAATCATTTGCAGTAGCGCTTGCAGATTTTTGGCGACCACCTCTTATATATCCTGTTGTTGCACTTCCTTTCATTCCCTCGTGAAGCATAGCTTCGAACATAAAACCATTTTTCGTTTTATGAACTACTTCAACACCACCTGCCCACCAAGTTGTAGGAATTAGATATTTTTCAACGTCGTTTCTTTCCACACCATAAAATGTTGGTGGCTCATGATGTTCGTTTAGAATACCCATCGGAATCAAAATTACACCAGCTCTTAAAGACGTTGCGTCTGACAAATCCATTTCTATATACATTTGCTCTAGTTCTACTTCACCGCCATTTGAACCATCCGCTGTGTCTTTTACTAAAGCGTGTTCCAACTCAAATTCCGATCTGAATCTAACTTTCTCATTAAAATCATAACCAAAGAATAAAACAAATCTATGAGCGTCCATACTCTTTGATTTGGTTCCTCCATCTGTTTCCGTATCGTTATAATGTAATTCGCCATATCCACCAAGATGAAGTTTTTCAAACTTTTTTGCTGTTTTAGCAATTCTTGATGTCGTAGATTCTTGAATTTCACCTTGCATTTTAACAATTTCTTTCAACTCATTAATTTCAGCTTTTAGTTGGCCGATTGTTTCTAATGCAATATGCACTTCTTCTTCCACGTGCTCTAGTGTTTCTGCATTTAAAGCAGACGTAAACATTAATACAAATATTAGTCCTACTTTTTTCATTATTACATCCTTTAAAATTATTAATCTGAACTTAATGATAATGATTATTAATATCATTTGCAATAGCAAATGAGAATTATTCTCATATATAATATTAATATGCTTAGAATCAATTACTTAAAGTTGAAAAAATTTATTATAATTTCTTTATTTTAGACAGTTTTTAAGATTAGTAGCAAGATCATCTAATAAATTGATGTACATATCTTGACCGGAAACTATATTTGAACCTAATGGATCTAATGTGCCAACTTTTGCATTTGTATTTTCAATCACAGTATTAACAATTTGCGCTTTAAACTGCGGCTCTTTAAAAACACAATATGCATTTAACGTTTTAATTTTAGACCTTATTTTAATTATTCGCTTAGGTGATGGTGGTTGTTCAGGGTTAAGTAATATGGACCCTATTGCATTTAAATTATAAGCTTTCTCAAAATATTGGTACGCATCATGAAAAACTATATATGGCTTATTCTTAACTTCTTTTAATTTTAATTTTATAGAATTATCTTTTGTCTTAATCTTAGTAATAAGTTTTTTTGCATTTTTTTTATAAGTATTAATATTTTCTGGGTATAATTTGCTAAGTTCTTGAGTAACACCTTTTGCTATCTCAATTGCATTTTGAGTATCAAGCCAAAAATGTATATCATATGAACCGTGATCATGATCGTGATTGTGGCCATGTCCATCTTCTTCCCAATTCAGATTTTCTCTAACAGGCAAGAGCTTTAAATTTTTAAATTGCGAAACTTTTTTGACTTTTACAGTTTTAGGAAGACTTTTAATAGTTTTTTTTAGTGCTGATTCAAGCTGATCATCAATATAAAAAAATATTTCTGCGTTATTCAATAATTTTGCATGGGATGGCTTCAAAGCAAAATTGTGTGGCGAAGTATTGCTTTCAATTAATAAAGAGACATTCCCTGTATTTCCAACTATAGAGGTTACTATTGAATGGAGTGGATTTATGCTAGCAACAATAAGTGGTTTGCTAGCAAAAGCATTGCAACAACTAAAAAAGGTGAGAATAATTATAAATACTTTTTTATACATAAATGATATCCTAAATTGATAATTAAAAAATTGCTAAATTTTTTAAATAAATGTTATATTATAACATAACTAATTACAACACATTTTATATTTTTAGATATGACTAAATACACGATAAGAAAAACTGATATTAACAAAGCTTTAAAGCAAGCAGATATTATATGCAAAAGAAATGGTTTAAGGTTAACTAAACTAAGACAAGATGTATTATCATTAATTTTAAAAGAAGGGGGTTATGTAAAAGCATATGATCTTCTTGATGAACTTAAAAAAATAGATCCGTCTGCTAAACCACCCACAATATACAGAACATTAGATTTTTTATTGGAACATGGATTTATACATAAACTTCAAAGCTTAAACGCATTTATTGGATGCTCCCATCCACAAGATCACAAAGAATGCTATTTCTTAATATGCAATAACTGTCAAAAAATTGAAGAATGTTGTTCAAAAAAAATAAATAATGTAATTAAGAATACAACAAGTAAAAATAACTTCGTGCCGGATCAAGCAGTATTGGAAATTGCTGGTACCTGTCAACAATGTCTTAATTAAATGTCCTTATTAATTGAAGCTAAAGATATTTATGTCAAAAGACAAGGTAAAAACATTCTGGAAAATGTTTTCATCCAAATAAACAAAAAAGATTTCATAACCATAATTGGCCCAAATGGGGCTGGGAAATCTATGTTATTAGAATGTCTAATGGGTACTTTTAGCCCAGACAGTGGAATAATAAATAAAAAAAATAATCTTTCAATAGGATATATTCCCCAAAATTTTAATCCTGATAATTCTATGCCCATCACAGTTAAGAGATTTTTAATGCTTAAAAAGAATTTTAATATAAATAACTTAAAAAAAGTTTCAGGAGAAACTAAAATTTCAACAATTCTTGAAAAAAATTTGGCAGATCTTTCTGGGGGAGAATTACAAAAAGTTTTATTAGCAAGAAGCTTACTAAGTGACCCAGAACTTTTAATTTTAGATGAGCCGGCCCAAAACCTTGACATCAAAAACCAATTAAACTTTTATAATCTTTTAAATAATGTTTATAAAAGTCGAGCTATCAGTATTTTAATGGTATCACATGATCTGCATATGGTTATGGCTTCTACAAAGCAAGTTATATGCTTATATCACCATGTATGCTGTTCGGGAGAACCGCAAACTGTCGCAAAAGATCCTGAGTTTGTTAATTTATTTGGAAATGATATGGCGAAAATGATGTCTGTCTATCAACACACACACGATCACGTGCATTCTGAGAATTTAAATGATTGAACCTTTTTTAATTAGAGCAACAATTGCGGGAATTGGTGTAGCTATTATTGCTGGAGCTATAGGTTGTTTTGTTGTTTGGAGAAAAATGGCATATTTTGGAGACTCTTTAGCACATAGTGCTTTGCTTGGTGTTGCTCTAGGACTTGTATTGGGAATAAGCACCAATTTAGGCACAATAATTATATGTACTTTATTTACAATTTTATTAATTTGGTTACAACAAAAACAAATATTAGCAACAGATACACTTTTGGGAATTCTTGCTCATTCGGCATTATCTATTGGAATGGTTACTCTTAGTCTTTTGGAAAAAAGTGTAGATCTTCACTCTTATTTATTTGGAGACATTTTAGCTGTCACAACTTCAGAAATTTATCTGATAATTTCTGGTAGCCTTATTGTATTAGTTTTTCTTTATCATAACTGGTCATCTTTTGTATTAACTACAATTAATGAAAAACTCGCAAAAGCTGAGGGTTTAAATATTTTAATTAATCAACTTTTGATTATGTTTTTAATGACAATTGTTGTTGCTGTTTCGTTCAGAATTGTTGGTTTATTATTGATAACTTCTTTACTAATTATTCCAGCAGCAACTGCAAGGCAATTATCCCATTCTCCTGAAACAATGGCAGTTTTAGCATCATTCCTTGGTATAATTGCTGTTATACTTGGTATTTATAGTTCTTTATATTTTGATACACCTTCTGGACCGTCAATTGTAGTTTCAGCGGTTATAATTTTCATTGCAATATCATCAGCTTCATTTTTAATTAAAAAAATAAGATAAAAAAATAATATATTGACATTACTAAATGTTATAATATAACATAACATACTTTTCACGTTATGGAGATTTAAATGAAATATAAACTTTTATTTTATATAATACTTGCTTCATTTTTTATAAATAAATATTCAATTGCAGAAGAAGAACATGACCATGATCACTCTGCTCATTCAGACAAATCATTTTATGGACATATTGGTATACGTCTTCACGCAGATCATATTAGTGATGCAGAAGAAGGTGATGAAGAGGTAAATGAAATTTATACGCATTCACATATTGAGCTTGGCTCAAGAATATATGAAAATCTTAACATTGATGCAAATATTAAAGTCGAAGGAGAACCAGCTGGCCATGCTCACGGCGGCGTAACAAGATCTCATGATGGTGACAGTAGATTTTTTGAAGATCATCCAGTTATTGTAGAATCATTGACAGTGAAATATAGTCATAAAGATTTTTCTGCTTATGCCGGCAAGTTTAATCCGAAAGTCGGTCTAGATTATCATAGTTTTCCTGGCTTATATTCTTACTCAATGATTGAAGAATATAAAATAGCTGAACGTATTGGTGTCGGTCTAAAATATTCAGCAAATTTTAAAGATTTTGGTACTCACAAATTTAATATAAGCACTTTTTTTGCGGATACAACATTTTTAAGTGATGCTATAGTTGATCAAAGAGGACATACAAGTAAAAAAGATGGGGGATTAGCGAATACAGAAGATTTTGATTCCTATGCTATTTCAATTGGAGGGAAAGATTTTTATTCTCTAGAAAATAATTTTGCAGAGAGAATTTTTTACAGACTAGGATACGCTTTACAAAAAAAAGGTATAAATAATGATAATGATGAAACCAGATATTCAATCTCTCTTGGATATAAAGAAAATTTTGATTCACAAATTAGTAAAACCATAATTTTTGAATATATGGATATCAATCATTATAACGGTGAAGCAGGTCATGACAGATCTTATTTTACAAGTTCTCTAGGCTTAAATCTTTTCCCTTGGAATTTCAGCACTACATATACTTTTGTAGATAACGTAGCTGACGAGGAAGCTGAAGGAGCTGATGGTAAATTGTTACAAATTTCTATTGGGTATTCATTATCAGAAAAACTTTCACTTAGCTTTGGATTCAAAAGAACTGATGAAGAGCTTGAAGTGACGGAAAGATTTGGCTTAGGTTTAAGATATAGTTATGAACTATAAAAATATATAAAGTATTTTCAACTCCTAATAACCCATTATTCAAAAAAAAGAATAATGGGTTTTTTTTTCAAAATTTATTTCAAATAATTTCCTAAAGTAATTGTGGTATAATAATTTATCGTGTAACTTAAACTTGTTCTAAAAAGGCCCTGTAGCTCAGTTGGTTAGAGCAGTGGACTCATAATCCATTTGTCGTAGGTTCGAGTCCTACCGGGGCCACCATATATCCAATCGCTTATTAATGAATATTTATAAATAGTGTTATAATTTTTAATACTATGAGCACTATAAGCATAATAATAATAGTAAAGAATGCCGAAAATTTTATTGAAAGAGCTTTAAAAAGTTGTTCTTGGGCAAACGAAATTATAATACTAGATTCTGGTAGCACGGATAATACAATAAAAATTGCAAAAAATTATACAAAAAATATTCATTATTCTAAATCTTGGCCTGGTTTTGGTAAACAGCGACAAGGTGCACAAAAATTAGCATCAAGCGACTGGATATTTATGCTAGACGCAGACGAGTATATTGATGAAGAACTCAAAAATTCTATTCAAACTGCGATTAATTCATCTCCTCAAATATATCAAGTTAATAGACTGAGCAAGGCATTTGGGCGTGAAGTAAGACACTCAGGTTGGTATCCTGATTGGATTAGTAGATTATACCCAAGAAACCTTACTCAGTATGATAATGCGCTTGTTCACGAAAAACTTATAATCCCAGATAAGTATAAACCAAAAAAAATTAAAGGCACTTTACACCATGATACATACAAAGATTTAGGTGATTATTATAAAAAAATGAGCTTTTATATTGATTCTTGGAGTAACCAAAATCTAAAGAAAAAAAAAGGTGGTTTTTTTAAAGGCTTTTTCAGAGGACAGTGGGCATTTTTCAAGATGTATTTTATTAAACTAGGATTTCTTGACGGATTAACTGGTATTACTCTAGCTTTTTTGAGATATGAAACCACAATAATGAAATACGTAGATTTAAAGTTCAAACAAAGTCAAAAAAATAAAAAATAAAAATTATTTTATAGATTTATTTGCATAATAAACACCCAAGTATACAAGAGGAGTATCAATTAGCGCGATAAGTAATTTAAAAATATAGCTCGCTATAATAATATTTAAAATTATTTCAATCTCTAAATTCAAACCAAAATATAAAAAAATAAAATTTACAATAATAGTGTCAATTAATTGAGAAAATGCTGTTGAAACATTATTTCTAATCCATAGTTTTCTGCTGTTAGTCAATGTTTTCAAATAGTGAAATATTTTTACATCGATCAATTGAGCAACTAAATATGCAAGCATTGATGCTGATATTAAAAAACCAGGTAAAGAGAAAACTGATCGATATGCGTTTTGCATTTGATCTACAGAGCTATAACCTAGAGAATAATTGATCCAAGCATTTGAGCCCGGTAATACCACTGCTATATTAATGAATAGAAGTGATAATATGCTTGCTATAAATCCATATAAAACCATTTGACTTGCTCTTTTTTTCCCAAAGACTTCGCAAACAATATCAGTAATTAAAAAAGTTAAAGGATAAGTAATAATTCCAGTTGTGAGAGTAATATTCTTATCTAAAAAAAAAGGAGAAAACTCAAAAATTTTTACTCCAATAATATTAGTTAAAACAATCATAGAAATAAAAATCATCATCAGAAAACTATATATTTTTTCAGTATTATTCATTTCTTATGCCTTTCCTCCATTGCCAGGGCGCTATTGGGCTTTTAGAGGATGACCAAATAGCAATTTTTTTTTGTTTTGCTTCATTTTCGGCATCTTTAATTTCTATGCGTTGATTATAATAGTCGTAGCACCAAGCAAGCCCATTGATTACAAGATAATGATTAATTTCTAGGTTATTGTAATAAATAACTCCAATAATTCTATCATATTTATCTTTAGCAATTTTTTTTAACTTAATAGTTTTTTTATCGATAATTTCTTTTAGTAGTTGTTTTGATTCTTTCCCATAAGGTTGATCAAGTTCGGGGGCATCTATATCTGCTAACCTGACTTTCATTTTACCAAAATCTTTATGCTTTATATAAATGGTATCCCCATCAATTACTTTGATTACCTTGCCAACAATGATATTTGATTCTGCATAGGAGCAATATGCATTTATTAGACAAAATAAAATAACTAGAAATATGGTTTTGTTTTTTGTTAACATAAGGGTATGTTTTTAATAAATAAAGTAATATATATCACCTTAATATTTTTGGTTATGGTTTTCAATATAAATGCGGAGGATAAATTGACTGTAGGTATGAATGCGCCGGATTTTCAACTATCTGATCAAGATAATATTTCAAGGTCGTTAAGTGACTACCAAGACCAATGGTTGGTTCTATACTTCTATCCAAAAGATGATACTCCTGGATGTACTACTGAAGCTTGTTCATTTAGAGATAATTTTGAAATTATGAACAAGTTAAATGTTAGCATTCTGGGAGTGAGTGTTGATACAAAAGAAAGTCATAAAGATTTTGCTGAAAAGTATTCTTTACCTTTTCCACTTCTCGCAGATACAAATGGAGAGGTCGCTAAAAAATATGATAGTTATGGATCTTTTATAGGATTTAAGTATGCAAGTAGGCACACTTTTATTATAAATCCAAATGGTAAAATTCATAAGATTTACAAAAAAGTAAATCCAAGCAGTCATGCGAAAGAAATAATTGAAGAACTAAAAAATAGTATTTAATGTTATTTAAAGCTACAGTCTCCTTAATCTTTTTTTCCACATTTACATTTACAGTTTTTGCAGAAAATACAACTTTTATAGGAAAGTTTGTTCAAGGCGGAGTTGTTGTTGGCAAAAATATAACAGCTAAGAAAATTTTTTTAGATGATAAAGAGATAGCTTTAAGTAATGAGGGTTATTTCATCTTTGGATTTGGAAGAGATCATAAAATAAAATCAGAATTAAAAATTATCCAAAAAAAAAATAATAATAAATTACTTTATAATTTAGATATAGAAAAAAGTAATTATAAAATAGAAAGAATTGATGGCCTAGCGCCTAAAATGGTAACACCCGGACCAGAGTTTTATAAAAAAATTAAAGAAGATAGAGCATTGATTAAAAAGGGAATGAAAAAAAGATACAATACTAATGACTTTCCGCACACTTTTATTATGCCTGCTATAGGAAGATTTTCTGGTGTTTATGGCAGTCAAAGAATTTTAAATGGTATTAAAAAAAATCCTCACGGAGGATTAGATATTGCTGCGCCCCAAGGTACAGAAATAAAATCCATAGCTGGAGGTTTAGTTTTGCTTGCAGAAAAAGGATTATATTATACTGGCAATATTGTTATCATTGGTCATGGTTATGGTATTAAATCTATGTATATTCATATGGAAGATATTGATGTAAAGGAAGGTGATATAGTTATGCAAGGACAAAAGATTGGAACAATTGGAATGACTGGTAGAGCAACTGGTCCTCATCTACATCTTAATATATATATAAATAATGTAAAAGTTAATCCTGAACTGTTATTTGCTATTTCAAAATGAGAGTACCCATCTTTATAATATCAATATTTTTTTGCACATTTTCTTATGCTCAAGAGTATATTGATATAATTGTTGTTAAGAAGTCAGAAAGAATTTTATATGCTGTCAAAGATGATAAAATACGAAAAAAATATAAAATATTCCTTGGAAAAAATCCTATTGGCCACAAAAAAATGCAAGGAGATAAAAAAACTCCAGAGGGGTATTATTATATTGATGGTAAAAATGCTAAAAGTAAATTTTACTTATCACTTCATACATCATACCCAAATTTTCATGACAAAAAAATTGCTGAAAAAAAGAATTTAGACCCAGGCAATCATATTGCTATTCACGGGCTTCCTGAAATATCTTTGTTATCACAATATTTATATGATAATTCTGATTGGACCGATGGTTGCATAGCACTTGATAATGAAGATATGAAAGAATTATGGAGTATGACGCACGAAGGAACTCAAATCTTAATTAAACCTTAATATTATTTTTATAAAAATAGTATGAAATTAGTATTGCTGGAATTCCAATTGCAGCTGAAGCCAAAAATAATCCAGAATAACCAAATGCCTCTTCAAATAAACCAGAAAACCCAGCTAAAAACTTTCCAGGAATCATTAACAATCCAAATAAAGCAGCATACTGAAGCCCAGCATATGATTTATTTGTGAGAGATGATAAATACGCGATCATTAATGTTCCTGCAAATCCAGAAGTAAAATTATCTAAAGCTATTGTTGCAATAAATAGTTCCATATTTTTTTCTAATATTGACATTAGGAAAAACATCAAAGTTGTCGAAGAGATCATTATAGATCCAAAAAAAAGTGTCCTTATGCCCCCTAATTTTTTCCAAAGTATTCCCCCAACTATTACACCCAAAATAGACATAAAAACTCCAAAAGTTTTTGCAACATAGGCTATTTCTGTCAATGTAAACCCAATATCTTTATAAAAAGGCATAGCCATTGGAGCCATGGATAGATCGCTGGCTCTATAAAAAAGAATCAACATTATTATTAAAGCTGCATTTTTATGTCTTGATAAAAGGTCTTTTAAAGGCTCAATATATAGAGAAAAAATTAGATTACCTTTCATCTGTGGTCTTTCTATAAAATCGCTAGGCTCTTGAGCAAATAATGTTGAAATAACACCAACCAGCATTAATCCAGCCATAATTTTATATGAAATCTCGAAAGAGTAATTATCAGCAATTACTAAAGCTAAAGCTCCAGAAGTAATTAAAGCAATTCTATAGCCAAGCTGGTACGAAGCACCCAAAATGCCCTGTTCCTCAGTTTTTGCAACTTCAATTCTATAAGCATCTAAAGCAACATCTTGTGTAGCTGAAAAAAATGCGACCAAAAAAGCAAAAAAAGAAAACATTATTAAATTTTCAGAATTTGGAGAAATATTTGCAAGTATGAAAATAGAAAGACCAGTCATCAATTGAGAAAAAATTAACCAGCTTCTTCTTCTTCCAAAAAAAATATTAAGAAGAGGAAGATTAAAACGGTCTAAGAATGGTGCCCAAGAAAATTTTAAAGTATAAGTAATAGCAACCCAACTTATAAAACCAATAGTGACATTTTCAATGTTTACCTCTTTTAACCAAGCTTGTAATGTCGAAAAAACTAATAAGAAAGGTAACCCAGCAGAAAACCCTAAGAAGAACAAAATTAAAACTTTTTTACTTAATAATTCTTGTAAAGTATTTTTCCAGTATTTTTTATTTGATAAATTTTCCATTACATTTTGTATGTCATTATTAAAGGAGCGTGATCTGAGAAAAATTTATCTCTGTATATTTTCTGGCTTTTAATTGTATTTTTTAAATTACCAGAAACTATCTGATAATCTATTCTCCAACCAACATTGTTTTCTCTTGCTTTGCCGCGATTAGACCACCAAGTATACTCATCTTTTTTTTTATTGAGAATCCTAAACGCATCTATATATTTTTCATTAATAAATAAATCATCAAGCCAAGCTCTCTCCTCTGGCAGAAAACCTGAATTTTTTTTATTTCCCTTCCAGTTTTTAAGATCAATTTCTTTATGCGCAATATTCCAATCTCCGCATATAATATATTTTCTTTTTGATTTTAAATTTTTCATTAAATGTTTTTTAAAAGACTTTAGGAATCTAAATTTAGCTTCTTGTCTAATTTCTCCAGATGATCCAGAGGGAGCGTATAGAGAAATTACAGATAAATTTCCAAACTTTGCCTCAATATATCTTCCCTCTGTATCAAACTCTTTGTCTCCATAATCATAAACTATGCTATCAGGCTTAAGTTTTGAATGTATTGAAACTCCACTATACCCTTTTTTTTCAGCACATTTAAAATAAGAATATGTATTTTTTCCTAACATTAGATTAATATCTATTTGATTTTCATGAGCTTTCAGCTCTTGTAAACACAAAATATCAGCCTTCTGTTTTTTAAACCAATCAAAAAAGCCTTTATTATATGCACTACGAATACCATTAACATTACAAGAAACTATTTTCATAAATATTGTTTTAATTAATATATAATATAGTAAGTCTATTATAACTTCGATAAAAAACAATGGATTATAAAAAAACATTTATTGAACTTGCTATTAAAAAAAAAGCGCTTCAATTTGGCAGTTTCAAGCTTAAATCTGAAAGAATTAGCCCTTATTTCTTTAATAGTGGAGTTTTTTCAGATGGTAAGTCCTTATCAATAATATGCAATTTATTTCTTCAATTAATTAATGATAAACAACTTAAATTTACAAATATTTTTGGGCCTGCTTACAAGGGGATTCCTTTAGCGTCTGCATTATCAACATTTTTATCATCATACGAGGGGTATGAAACAAATTTTATTTATGATAGAAAAGATCAAAAAAAACACGGTGAAAAAGGAGATATTGTAGGAAAGTTTCAGGATGGAAATACTCTAATAGTCGACGATGTAATAACAGCAGGAACAGCAATAAAAAGTACTCTAGAAAAACTTGAAAAATATAATATAAATACAAATAGTCTTTTGGTTTTACTTGATAGACAAGAAAAAGGAAGTGAAGATATTCATGCATCAAAAGAGATTAAAAATAAATATAATATAGAAGTTTATAGTTTAATAAATATTTCAGATATTATTAATTACGTGGATAAAACAGAAGATTTTAAAATTTATAAAGAAGATATAGTGCAATATAAAAATCAATATAGTTCATAATTTTTTCCGCAACAAGTTTTTTAGTTCTTCAGTAATATTTGGTTTCTTATTTTGCCAAATAAAAAAAGATTCGGCTGCTTGCTCTATAAGCATACCTAAACCATCATAAAATTTTAAATTATTATATTCTGCCCAAATCATAAAACTTCTTGAGGCATTTCCATATGACATATCATAACAAATAGTATTTTTATTAAATGTATTAGAGGGTAATGAAAACTTTAAATTATTAATACCAATTGAAGTAGCATTAATTATCAAATCAAAATTGACTTTATTGATATTATTTTGATCTAGAATATCAATAGGTCCTAGTGCTTTAAATTGATTAGCTAAGTTTTGAGCTTTTAATTCTGTCCTATTATAAATTTTTAATTCTTTTGGTAATTCCATTAGTATATTTGGAATTACTCCCATTGCTGCACCGCCCGCCCCAACCAATAATATTTTTTTATTTTTAATATTCTGACCAAGATTTTGCGTGAAATCTTTTATAAAACCAATGCCATCCGTATTATCACCATAAATAATTCCATCTTTATAGGTAATTGTATTTACTGATTTTGTAATATTTGATATATCTGATTTAATATCAGAAAACTTAAATGCATCCTGCTTAAAGGGCAAAGTAACATTAAAACCTTCCCCGCCATTTGCTAAAAAATTTTTGGCTTCACTTTCAAATTTCCCAATAGAACCTAAAATAGCGGTATATGTTAATTGAATTTGTAAACTTTTTGCAAAATTTTCGTGGATTACAGGAGATAAACTATGTTCTATCGGATTACCAAAAACAGCATATTTATTCATCATTTATCATCCAGCCATTTTAGAATTTCTGGCGTATAATAAGTTAACACTGCATTGCAGCCTGCTCTTTTAAAGCAGTACATTGCTTCAAGAACTGTTGCTTTCTCTTCAATATATTTTTTTTTCGCTGCTGCTTTGATCATTGAATATTCCCCGCTCACGTGATAAGAAAAAACTGGAACGGAATATTTATCTTTTATTCTTGAAACAATATCTAAATATGGTAGACCAGGCTTAATTATTATCATATCTGCGCCTTCGTTTATGTCCAATTTTATTTCTAATGAGGCTTCAGTAATATTTGCAAAATCCATTTGGTAAGTTTCTTTTGATGAACCTTGAAGATTATTATATGAGTCAACAGCATTTCTAAAAGGGCCATAAAGATGAGAAGCGTATTTTGCTGCATAGGATAATATTTTTGTATTATGAAATTTATTTTTTTCTAAAATATTCCTAATTGACATAACTCTCCCATCCATCATGTCAGAAGGTGCAACTATATCAGCACCGGCTTCTGCGTGCGAAAGCGCCTGTTTGGATAAAACTTTAACAGTCTGATCATTTAGAATATTTCCATTTTTATCTACTAAACCATCGTGTCCAGTTATTGTATATGGATCTAGAGCAATATCTGTGATTACTCCTAAATCTGGTAATTCCTTTTTTAATATTCTTACAGATTTCTGGACAAGGCCATTATTATTAAAAGACTCTTTTGCATCATTTGTCTTTTTACTTTTTTCAATAACTGGAAATAATGCTACAGCATTTAATCCGCTTTTATGAAGTCTTTCAAGAATAGGTAAATATTTATCAATAGAATATCTTTTCTTGCCAGGCATTGAAATAATATCTTCTGATTTACTTTTACCAGGCAATATAAATATTGGGTAAATTAAATCATCTGATGAAAAAGATGTTTCTCTCACTAAATTTCTAATAAATTTTGAAGATCTATTTCTTCTCATTCTTGTACTAGGATAGCTTTTATTCATAGTGTTAATGCTGAAATAATTTCTTAATAAGCATATAATATACATATGTTCAAACTAATCAAATTAGAAACTTTAGGCCTGATAATCTGCACATTATCTTTACTAATAGCTTACATTTACTTTGATTTATATAAAGAGTTATCGGCTTGTACTTTGTGCGTACTAGATAGATTTTTATTATTTGGTATTAGCATTATATTTATAATTACAATATTTAATCAAAAAAGAATATTTCACAAAACGCTTTGCAGTCTAAGCTTATTCTTTTGCAGTATTGGATTAATAAGTACGGTCAGACACATATGGTTACAAACCTTCAAAACTAACTCAGAGATGGATGGATTTGGATGTGGAGGTGATTTTTTTTATTACTTGTCTAATCTTCCAATTCTAGAAGCTATTATCAATATATTTGATAACCCAACTCCTTGTAATGATATAAAGTGGCAGTTATTTGGATTATCTATACCTATGTACACATTTATTTTATTTATAATATTAACTATAATATCTTTAATTTTAATAATGGAAAAAAAAGATGGTCGAATTTAAAAAACTTTCCCTATTTATTTTAATATTTTCTATATCTAGTTTTTCTTTTGCAGGCAATCAAGGTAAGCCTTCAATAGAACTAATAGGTGTTGAAGAAGGTAAAACCTACTCGTCTCCAATAGAGCTAAAATTTATCGTAAAAAACATGAAAGTGCTCAAAGCTGGTATAAATGAAAAAAATAGTGGCCATCATCACTTACTTTTGAATTTAAAAAATTTACCTGATTTAAAAAAACCGTTGCCGATGACTGACAAAATTATTCATTTTGGTAAAGCTCAAACATCAACATTATTAGAACTAGATCCTGGTAAACATACAATACAGCTATTATTTGCAGATTATAGTCATACTCCACATAAAATTCCGCTCATAACCAAAAAAATAACTTTTTTTATAAAATAAATTTATTCATACCTGCTTATTATGTTCAAAAAAATTATAATTTTACTTATTTTAAATAATTATGCATATGCATCAGATTTTATTGTGGTTCAATCAACTACTTCCACAGCAGATTCGGGATTTTATGATTTTATACTGCCTGAATATGAAAAAAAAAGTGGTATTGATATTCGCGTAGTTGCAGTTGGAACTGGGCAAGCTATTAAAAATGCAATGAATGGCGATGGAGATATATTAATAGTTCACTCAAAAGATGATGAAGATAAATTTATAAAGAATGGATATGGAATTCTACGCACACCCTTGATGTATAACGATTTTATAATAATTGGACCAAGAAATGATCCTGCAAACCTAAAAAGTTTAAATAATATAAATGAAGTTTTTAAAACAATTAAAGAAAAAGAATTAAAATTTATTACTAGAGGTGACAATAGCGGGACACACCGAAGAGAATTATTATTATGGGAAAATGCGAATATTGATACAAAGGCACTTAGCTCAAAGTTTTATATTGATTCTGGAAGAGGTATGGGAGCTACTTTAAATATGGCAGCGAGCATGGATGCCTATACAATTGCTGATCGAGGCACTTGGTTAAGTTTTAATAATAAACAGGATTTAGATATTTTATTTAGTGGGGATAAAAATCTATTCAACCAATATAGCATTATACTAATAAATCCAAAAATTCACCCACATGTTAAACATGAGCTTGCAAATAATTTTTTAAAATGGCTAACAAGTAATGAAGGTCAGAAATTAATATCGCAATATAAAAAGATGGGGCAACAACTTTTTATACCAAATGCAAAATAAATTAAACCCATTTTTTTGGTATTAAAAACTCGCTATACAGTTTTTCTTCTTCACTATTTTTTTCTATAGGGTAATTATAAATCCATTTTACGTCAGGCGGCATTGACATTAATATTGACTCAGTTCTTCCGTTTGATTGTAGTCCAAATAGTGTTCCTCGATCATAGACAAGATTAAATTCGGCATATCTACCTCTTCTATATAATTGAAAATCTTTTTGTTTATTATTATAATTTTTTTTGACACGTTTTTTTATAATTGGCTCGTATGCATTTATAAAACCTTCGCCAACAGATCTCATAAATTTAAAACATTTTTCAAAACTCCAGGAATTTAAGTCATCAAAAAAAATACCCCCGATTCCTCTTTGCTCCTTTCTATGTTTTATAAAAAAATAATCATCACAATTTTCTTTATATTTTGCATAAATTTCTTCTCCAAAAGGCATGCATATTTCTTGAGCTGTTTTGTGCCAATGAATTGCGTCTTCCTTGTAACCATAATATGGGGTCAAGTCGAACCCACCTCCAAACCACCATATTGGTGTTGAATCATTTTTAAAAGCCACAAAAAGCCTAACATTAAGGTGTGCAGTAGGAACATGAGGGTTCTTTGGATGAGAGACAACTGATACACCCATGGCTCTATAATTTCTGCCCTTTAACTCTGGTCGAATATTCGTTGCAGCTGATGGCAAATAGTCACCTAAAATATCTGAGAAATTTACTCCTACTTTATCAAAATCTTTTCCGTTTTGCAGGACACAGGTAATACCGCCTCCGCCTTCATCTCTTTCCCATCTATCTCTTATAAAATCTTTTTTATCATACCTGCCAATAAGCAAAATAATTTTATTCTGTAAGTTCAGTAAAAATTCTCTTACAGAAAGAATATTTTTATCATTTATTTCTTTCATTTATCCCCCGGTCCTTAGAATTTTGTTTGTCAATAAATCCAATATTCTTGAAGGTTTTTTATTTATTCCAACTGAATCGTTAATAATAAAATCTACACTTTCATTAAAAATTTTTAAAGTTTCATCGAATGTAGTTGTAGGATTTTCACCAGAAATATTAGCACTAGTTGAAATAATTGGTTGTTGCAAGAGTTTACATATACTAATGCAGACTGGATGTTTTGTTATTCTTATAGCTATCTTATTCCCTCCTCCAGTTACTTCTGCTAACGTTTTATTGCTTGCGGGACACAACCAAGTTGTCGGAGTTGCATCTTTACAATTTTGTAAAAAAAGATCGTGATATCTTGCGTCTATTAAATCCCTTATTTTTTCAAAATTGTCAGATATTACTATCAAGCCTTTTGATTCATTTCTTTTTTTTATATCTAGAATTCTTTTAATTGAAGAAATATTATTAATATCACAGCCCAAGCCAAATACAGCCTCTGTTGGATATGCAAAAATTGAACCCTTATTAAATGCTATTTTAAACTCTTCACATTTTTTTCTATCATTAAGATCTAGGATATTTGCCATAAATTAAATAGTATTTCCAATATTGCTATCTTGTGCTTTTTTTTTACTTGTTTTTGTTTTATTAGTTTTATTCTTTTTTGCTACCTTTTTTTTTGTTACAGCTTTCTTTCTTGCTCCAAACCTTCCCCTTCTCTGTGGCGCATTTTTTATCATTTCTTCGCATTCTGCTAATGATAAGTCTTTTGGGTCTTGTTCTTTTGGTACCTTCACATTTTTATTGCCATCAGTTACATAAGGGCCAAAACGGCCATTAAGTACTTGTATTTCTGATTCTTCAAAATTTTGTATTATTTTATTAGCTTCAATAATTTTTTTCTGTTCAACTAATGGCAGCGCTTGCTCAAACGTAATAGTGTAAGGATCAAATGGGTCATCACCTTCTTTTTCAAGCCCTTTTAATGATAAGTTTTTCTTTTCCCCATAATTTAAATAAGGCCCAAATCTTCCTAAGCAAGCAGTTATATGTTCACCATCTGGAGTTTCACCAAGTAGTCGTGGTAATACAAATAATTCTAAGGCATCCTCTAGGTTAATTGTATTTATATCTTGACCTTTTTTTAATGATGCAGACTTTGGTTTTCCTGCTTCCTTAGGATCATCTTTTGTTCCAATCATTGCATGAGGACCAAACGGACCGTGTCTAACGCTTACAGTCCTTCCACTTTTTGGATCAACCCCTAATACTCTTTCTTGTTTTCTCTCCTCTGGTGATAATTTTTCTGTATCTCCAACCATTTTTGTTAAATGTTTATAAAAAGAATCTGTAGTTGGTATCCACTCTGATTCTCCTCTAGATATTTTATCTAAAGTTTCTTCTAACTCTGCCGTATAACTATATTTAATAAAATCATTAAAATTTTTATCTAAAAAAGCACAAGCTGAAGCTCCCTTGCCTGTTGGCGTAAGCGTTCTATTTTCAATTTCTACATATTCTTTAAATCGAAGTGTCTCAATAATTGCAGCATAAGTTGAAGGTCTACCAATACCTTCTTTTTCTAAATTTTTTATTAAACTTGCTTCTGTATATCTTCCCGGAGGTTTTGTAAAATGCTGAATTGCATCTAACTTCTCTAGTTTGACAACATCACCTTCATTCATTGCCGGCAATATTTTAGAATCAGCATCAGCATCTTCGTCATCCGTGCCTTCTAAATACACTTGCATAAAACCAGCATAATTTATTGATTGTCCAGAGGCTCTAAAAAAATTTTCTTTAGAACCAATATCTATTGATACTGAATCTAAAATAGCATCTTTCATTTGTGAGGCTACTGTTCTTTTCCATATTAATGAATACAATTCAAATTGATCTTTATTTAAAAATTTCTTTAAATCATTTGGTGTTCTAGAGAAAGAAGTTGGTCTTATTGCTTCGTGAGCTTCTTGAGCATTTTTTGACGTATTGGTGTATTGCCTCTTTTCGTCGGGCAAAGTATCTTTATCAAATAATTTTGGAATAATGTCTCTAATTTCATCTAAAGCTTCTTGAGCTAAATTTATTGAATCAGTTCTCATGTAGGTAATCAAACCCACAGGGCCTTCACCCAAATCAATTCCAGTATACAAGTCTTGTGCTACACTCATTGTTCTTCTTGCTGCAAATCCTAATTTTCTTGAAGCTTCTTGCTGCAATGTTGAAGTAATAAAAGGTTTTGCTGGCTGTCTTTTTCTTTGCTTTTTAATAACCTTTAAAACTTTAAAATCATTATTATTATTATCTAAAATTTCAGTTTTTATTTTTAGAGCTTCATTTTCGTTATTTATATCAAACTTAGAGAGTTTTTTACTATCATTAGTATGCAGAAAAGCATCAAAAAACTTAGAATCTTTTGCAAAATTTGCATTTAACGTCCAATATTCCTGAGGAATAAATTTTCTTATTTCTTCCTCCCTTTCTATAATCATTTTTAAAGCTGGACTTTGTACTCTTCCTGCGGAACCTTTTCTAATTCCTATTCCCCATAGTAATGGGGATATGCCCATTCCAAACAAATAATCAATTGATCTTCTTGCAAACTGAGCATTAATAAGATCGTAAGAAAGTTCTCTTGGATTTTGTATAGAATCCATTATTGCTTTTTTTGTGATTTCATTAAAAACAATTCTTTCAATTTTTATTCCGTCTAAAACTTTTTCTTTTTCAAGAATATCAATTAAATGCCAAGCTATTACCTCACCTTCTCTATCTTGGTCAGTTGCCAAGAAAAGTTTTTTTGCATTTTTCAAAGCTTTCTTAATATCATTTATAATCTGTTGTGGTTTATTATGGTCCCTGTCAATCAATTCATAATTCATCTTATAATTATTACTGACATCTATGCCCTCTTTTGAGGGAAGATTTCTTAAGTGACCAACGGTTGATATAACTCGAAAGTTATTACCTAAATATTTTTCAATTGTTTTTGATTTTGCTGGTGATTCAACAATTACTAAATTCTCACTCATAATCAAGCCTAATTCTTAAAAAATTATTTATTCTAATTAGTGTATATAAGGTAATGCCTTTTCTGAATTTAGATTCTGCAACCAGGTATAGCTACTCTCGTTTCCTGGTGTATTGAATAATATCATTAGAACAACCCATCTTATTTGACTTAAATCAACACTTTGAGTATCCAGAGCCATTATTCTATCCATAACATGCTCCCTAATTTCACTATTATAAATACCCAATCTCTCTAAAAACATTAAAAAACTTAAACCTTCTTCTCCAATTTTTAAGTGTTCAGCTTCACTAAATAATCTAAAACTATTATTTGTAGGCTTATTTATTAATGATGTATCATCCACGCCTGGCAATCCTTCTAACCACGCAAAGGCTCTTTCAATATTTTGATCGGCAAATCCTGCATCAGAAAGGTTTTTATGTAAAGATTCTTTGTCAAGCTCAACCTCTTCATTATCTTCTACATAACTTTGAAACATAAACATTAAGACATCTAAAATTGTTTCTTTCATAGTGCTTATCCTTAAGTATTTGATTTATAATAAAAAAATTTAAATTATGACTTTTTTTCTCACATTTACTTTTTAACATTAATACATTGTTTGTATTTAGTCAAAATCTTAAGGTTTCGGACTTTATTTTTGCTAAATTTTACACAATTATCATCACAAGAGTATAATTAATATAATTTTATTAATTTTAGTAATTGCATTATGGAAAAACTAGAAGTTTTACATTTCCCTGATCAGAGATTAAGGACAAAAGCAAAAAAAGTAAATAAAGTTGATCAAAATATAAAGAATATTATTGATCAAATGTTTTTTACAATGTACGAGGAGAAGGGCATTGGCCTTGCTGCTACCCAAGTAAATATTCATAAAAGAATAATTGTTATAGATATTTCTGAAAATAAAGATGAGAAGATATTTTTAATAAACCCCGAAATTATTTCTTTATCAAATGAAATGGATTCCATGGAAGAAGGATGTCTTTCCGTGCCAGGATTTTATGAAACTGTATCTCGACCTAAATCTATCAAAGTTTCAACTTTAAATCTTAAAGGGGAAGAAACACAGCTCGAAGCTGATGGATTACTTGCAACTTGTATCCAGCACGAAATTGATCACCTGGATGGGAAACTTTTTGTTGATTATCTATCCAATTTAAAAAGAGATAGAATTGAAAAAAAAATTATAAAATTAAAAAAAGACGGTATGCTTAAATCAAGAAAAGCTACGCCTAATTATAAATCAGCGATATAAAATCAAATTAAAATGAATAAATTAAAAATCGTGTTCGCAGGGACGCCTCAATTTGCAGAAAGCTATCTTTCCGCTTTAATTAATTCAAAACACGAAATTGCTTGTGTCTTTACACAACCAAGTAAGAGATCTGGCAGAGGGCTTAAATTTAATCATAGCCCTGTAAGAAATATTGCAAAACTTAATGGTATAGAGATAAGACAACCTGAGGAAATTACTATTAAAGAAACAGATGCTTTATCAGAAATAAACCCAGATATATTAGTTGTAGTAGCTTATGGATTAATACTGCCAAAAGAATTTATAGCGGTGCCCAAACACGGGTCTATAAATATTCACCCAAGTTTATTACCAAGATGGCGAGGTGCTGCACCAATTCAAAGGGCTATTGAATATGGCGACCAACTTTCTGGAATATCTATCATGAAGATGACAGACGAGTTAGACAAAGGAGATATAATTTACCAAGAGCCAGTTGCAATTGAAGAAAATGATTCATCAATTACTCTTCATAATAAATTTATATCAATTGGCATTGACTCTTTGTTACTAACTCTTGATGCAATAATGGAAAATAACTATATGTTGCATCCTCAAGATAATAATCTTGCAACTTACGCAAAAAAAATTAAAAAGAGTGAGGCAAAAATTAACTGGGAAAATTCTGCAAAAAACATACACAAAAAAATTATGGCTTTTAATTCTTGGCCCATAGCTGAAACAAACTTGGCTGGAGAAAGGATCAGGATCCACGATAGTGAATATAGAGAATTAGAAGTCAACGGAATACCTGGAACTATTAAATCAACTAAAGATAAGTATATAGAGGTATTCACAAAAAACGGACTATTAATTATAAAAAAGCTTCAAAGAGATAATTCAAAAATAATAAGTTCAGAAAGCTTTATTAATTCTTTTGATTTTAAAGGAAAAAAATTTGAATAAACAAAAATTTATTAATTCAATAAATTTGGATTATAATATAGATATATTATGAAAATTATTATCGTTGGAGCTGGGCAAGTCGGAAGCTCATTATCAATTAACCTTGTGAAAGAAGGCAATGATGTCACGCTAATCGATAAAAGCGCTGACCTTTTGGATAATATTGCTGATAAAATAGATCTCCAAACAATTCACGGAAACGGTGCTCACCCTAGAATTCTTGAAGCAGCTGGTGCACATAAAGCGGATATGATTGTAGCCGTATCAAAAAGCGATGAAACAAATATGATTGCATGCCAAGTAGCTTATACCGTCTTTGGCGTTGGGAAGAAAATTGCAAGAATTAGAGACTTAGAGTATCTAAATTATGAAAATCTTTTTGCTGATGAATCAACTCCTATCGACTTTACAATTAGCCCGGATCTGATTGTATCAAGCTATATAAAAAAACTTATTGGCAACCAAGGAACACATCAAATTTTTAATTTTTCAAATAGTGAAAACTGCTTTTTAAATATTATTTATAAAGATATTTCTGAACAAGAAAATACAATACAATATTTTCAAAGTGAATGTGAAAAACTAAATTCTAAGATATGTGCATTTATTAGAAATGATAAATTATTTTCTATAGAGGATGGTGATATTTTACAAGACGGAGATGAGCTTCTATTTATATGTAAAGAGGAAAATATTAAAGAAGTAACAAAATTATTTGGTTATAAAAAAGAAAACAAAAGAATAATGATTGCGGGTGGCGGAAATATTGGTAAACATTTATCAGAAAGTATAAATGAGAGTTGCCAAGTTAAAGTAATAGAATCTAATGAAGAAAGAGCAGAATATTTATCTGAGGTTGTAGATGATGTAACAATAATAAATGCTGATTCCTCAAATGAAGACATACTTTTAGAGGAAAATATAGAACATATGGATGTTTTTTGTGCATTAACTAATGATGATGAGGCAAATATTTTATCAGCAATGTTAGCCAAAAAACTTGGGGCAAGAACTGTTATATCAATTATAAATAAATTAAGTTATTCGGATTTAGTTGAAAAACAAGAAATTGATATAACAATATCGCCAGAAAATCTGACTATGGGTGCTCTGTTAACACATATTAGAAAAGGAAGCGTACTCAAAGCACATTCTTTAATGAATGGTTTTATTGAATTACTTGAGCTTGATGTAAAAGATAAAGAGGAATCAAAAATATTAGGAAAAAATATTAATCAAATAAACTTATCTGAAAATACTATCGTATGTTGTATTATTAGAGAAAATGAATTTATTTTTGATTACTCAAAAATAATTTTAGAACAAAATGATAGATTAATCTGTCTCGTCAATAAAAAAGATGTTAAAGAAATAGAAGATCTGTTTGAGTAAATATAATGCAAATAAAATCTGTAATTAGGATACTAGGATTATTATTAGGACTTTTCAGCTTCTTAGCTATAATTCCTCCAATTATTGTTAGCCTGATTTATGAAGATAATGAAACTTGGTCATTTTTCTATGCTTTTATATTAATTTTAGTTTCTGGCTTAGTTTTATGGTTACCTGCGATCAATGCTAAAACTGATCTAAAACTTAGAGACGGCTTTATAATTGTTGTTTTATTTTGGTTTGTACTTAGCGCATTTGGGTCCTTGCCAATGATTTTAAGTGAATCTCTAGATATTTCATTGACCAACGCATTATTTGAATCAGTGTCGGGATTAACAACGACGGGTGCGACTATACTTTATGAAATTGATTCTTTGCCAGAATCAATATTGTTTTACAGACAATATCTTCAATGGCTGGGTGGGCTTGGAATAATAGTGCTTGCGGTTGCAGTATTGCCTATGTTGGGAGTTGGTGGAATGCAACTATATAAAGCAGAAGTAGCTGGCCCTATAAAAAATAAAATTACTCCAAGGATAACTGAAACAGCCAAGTGGCTATGGATAGTTTATGTTTCTATGACTCTTTTGTGCGCAATTAGTTATTATTTCGCTGGAATGAGTATTTTTGATTCTATATGCCACAGCTTCTCAACAATAGCTATTGGTGGTTTTTCAACTCACAATCAAAGTTTTGGCTTTTTTAATAACCAATGGATCGAATTAATTGCCATTTTTTTTATGATTGCAGCGTGTTTAAATTTTAGTTTGCATTACTTAGCTTTTAAAAATAAATCTTTATTACCTTATAAAGAAAATAATGAAGCATATTTTTTTATATTTCTTATCATTCTTGTCTCCATTATTAGTATAATTTATATTTCAGGAAAATCTTCTAATTTAGGCTCTAGAGAAATTATAAGTAATATTTTTTATGTAGTTTCAATTTCTACTACAACTGGATTTACAAATTCAAATTATTTTAATTATGTTGGTTTTCTGCCAATTCTTCTTATTCTATTTAGTTTTATTGGTGGATGCGCTGGCTCAACTGCAGGTGGCATGAAAGTTATAAGAGTTATACTTCTTGTAAAACAAGGTTACAGGGAATTAAAAAGATTAATTCACCCTAATTCAAAAATTAAAGTAAAAATTGGCGACACTGCGATAAATGAAAGAACATTAGAAACTATATGGGGGTTCTTTGCTATATACGTATTTGTATTTATTTCAGTAATGCTTTTATTAATGTTATCAGGTCTTGATTTTACAACATCTTTTTCTGCTGTTGCCGCAACCATAAATAATCTTGGACCTGGCCAAGGCGATGTTCTTTTAAACTACGCAAATATCTCAGATTTAAATAAATGGATACTTTCATTTAGTATGATTGTTGGGAGATTAGAAATATTTACACTTCTTGTTATTTTTATACCTGATTTTTGGAAGAAATAATAATTTATTATTTATATATACTTTCTTCAACGCCGACTCTATTTCGAAATCTCTCATAAGACCAAAGATATTGACTAACATTTTTATTAATCATTTCCTCTAAAGTCTTATTTAACAAATCTGCAGCTTTAATCTCATCAAGATCATAAAATACTTTATCAACTTCACCAACATGAATATTGAACCCAGAAGAATCATTAAGTCTTTCAGCAACAATATAAATTATAGGAACCCTATTCTTTTTTGCTAACTTATAGATTAATGATGTTGTATTAACGGGGTTATTATAAAAATTAGACATTATACCTTGGTTAATTTTTGGAGTATGGTCTGGAAGTATACCTACTGCATAATTATTTTTTAGTGCTTTAAGCAATGCTTTAACCCCGCTATTATCTGTAGCAACTAATACCGATCCTTGTGCTTTTCTTCCATTAAAAACATAACTATCTAAGAATTTATTTCTTAAAGGTTTGTACATTACATAAGTCTTTATTTTGCTTGCTGCAAATAAACCACTGAGCTCCCAAGAGCCATGGTGTGGTGTCATAAATATAATGCCTTTTTTTTGTAACAAGGCATTTTCTATAATATCTTCTGAATATATTTTTTTAATTAATGAGTTTGTACGTTTTCTTGAGATTCTATATATATAAGGAGACTCTAATAATGATTTAGCATACTCCTTTAAACTAGATCTGCTCATTTGTTTTAGCCATTTTTCGTTCTTATCAGGAAAACATACTCTTAAATTTTTATAAGTTACTTTAAATTTTTTACTGTTTTGTGGAAAGATCATTGGTGCTATGATTCTAGCTAATAAATGAGAACCATATAGTCCCAAATAACTAAGTAAAAAAAGACATATTTTTTGTATTGTGCTAATTATCATCATTTAGTGTATATTGTATAAAATTTTAATTATACTCAACATTTAATACAGATTTTTACATATAATGAGCAAAAGAAAAGCATCTATTAAACGCAAAACAAACGAGACAAATATTGAGTTAGAGCTCAATATTGATGGTACAGGAATTTGCGAGATAAGCACCGGCATGCCTTTTTTTGAGCATATGCTAGAACAGATATGCAAACACGGCAAAATAGACCTTAAAATTAACGCTATAGGTGACTTGGAAGTTGATGCACATCATACTGTTGAAGATGTTGGCATTTGTCTAGGACAAGCATTTAATAAAGCGATCGGCGGTAAAGAAGGAATAAATAGGTATGGTCACGCCTATGTTCCGCTTGATGAGGCTTTATCAAGAGTAGTAATAGATTTTTCTGGTAGACCTGGTGTTGAGTACTCAGCGTCTTACCCAAGACAGTATATAAATGACTTTGATGTTGATTTAATTCACGAGTTTTTTCAGGGCTTTTGCAACCATGCAATGGTTACTTTACATATTGATAATATAAAAGGGGAAAATGGACATCACATTGCTGAAACCATTTTTAAAGCGTTTGGAAGAGCTTTCAGAAGCGCAAAAGAAATTGATTTTTTAAATAATGGAGATAAACCGCCCTCTACAAAAGGTGTTCTCTAAAATATAAAAGGCGAAAAAAATTGAAAACGATCGCTATTATAGATTATGGAATGAGTAATTTAAATTCTGTAGTAAAGGCTATTGAATATGTTGCGCCAAATGATAAAGTTATTATATCTTCAGATCAAAAAGTAATAGACTCAGCTGATAAAATAATCTTTCCAGGACAAGGTGCTGCAAAAAACTGTATGCAATCAATTCTTGAAAGAAATATAAAAAATCTTATTATAAAGAACTCAGCAGATAGGCCCTTTTTAGGTATATGCATGGGAATGCAAGTGCTAATGGAAAATAGTGATGAAAATAATGGGACAGAATGTTTAGGGCTAATTGAAGGAGATGTAAAAAAATTTAGCTCAAGTAAAAAAAATAATATAAAAATTCCACACATGGGATGGAATAAAATAATAAATCGAACTGAACACCCTATATGGAATAAAATTAACCAAGAAGCTTTTTTTTATTTTGTTCACAGCTTCTATGTAAACCCAAAAGATAAATCAATTATTATAGGCGAAACAAAACACGGAGAAATTTTTTGCTCCGTTGTTGCCAAAGATAATATTATTGCTATTCAGGGACATCCTGAAAAAAGCTCAGATACAGGGTTACAATTTTTAAAAAATTTTATAGGTATGAAATAATGGTAATAATTCCTGCAATAGATATTCAAAATGGTAAATGCGTCAGATTAAAGCAAGGCGATTTTTCCAAGGAAACTATATTTAACAAAGATCCACTGCAAATGGCAGAAAAATGGATAAATGATGGCGCTGAAAGACTGCATTTAGTTGATTTGGATGGTGCTAGACTAGGAAATCCAGTAAATATCGACATTATTTCAAATATATGTCAAAAATTTAAAAGTATTCCAATACAAATTGGTGGAGGAATAAGGGATCTTGAAACGGCAGAAAAATATATAAAAGCTGGCGCAAGTTATATAATCATTGGCACTAAAGCTGTAGAAGACCCTAAATTTATTGAAGAGCTATGTAAAAAGTTCCCTGGTCAAATTTCAGTGGGAGTCGATGCAAAGAACGGGGAAGTTGCGACTGACGGCTGGCTTTCAATGTCAAAATTAAGTGCACTTGAGTTATCAAAAAAATTTGAAAATTTTGGTGTAACAGAAATTATTTATACTGATATAGAAAAAGATGGAATGATGAAAGGTCTGAATATTGAAGCAACATCTATGCTTGCAAAAAACATTAATATTCCTGTAATAGCATCGGGAGGAGTGAGTTGCATTGAAGATATAAAAAAAATTAACTCAGTTGCAAAATTTGGTATTTCAGGAGTTATAGTTGGTAGAGCACTATATGAAAAAAAATTTGGTTTAAGTGATGCAAAAAAAATAATAAATATTAAAAATGACAGTAACTAAAAGAATAATTCCTTGCTTAGATGTTGACAATGGAAGAGTTGTCAAAGGCGTTAAGTTTGTAAATATTAAAGATGCGGGTAATCCTGTTGAAGTTGCCAAAAGATATAATGATCAGGGAGCAGATGAGATCACTTTCCTTGATATAACTGCAAGCTCTAGTAATCGAAAAACAATCTTAAGTGTTGTTGAAAAAGTTGCATCACAAGTATTTATTCCTCTTACCGTAGGAGGGGGTATAAAATCACTAGATGATATTAGATCATTATTAAATTCTGGCGCTGATAAAATTACTATAAATACTTCTGCAATTCATAATCCAGATCTTATATCTGATGCTAGTGAATCTATAGGGAACCAATGTATTGTTGTTGCAATTGATGCTAAAAGAAAAACTAGTGGCTCAACTAATCCTAGTTGGGAAATTTATACTCATGGTGGGAGAAATCCAACTGGCATCGATGCTATTGCTTGGGCTATTGAAATGGAAAAAAGAGGTGCAGGAGAACTATTAGTTACAAGCATGGATAAAGATGGAACAAAAGAAGGTTTTGACCTAGAATTAATGAAGAGCATTAATGAAAATGTAAATATTCCAATTATCGCTAGCGGTGGTGTTGGAAATTTAGATGACCTATATGACGGAATAGCTATAGGTAAAGCAGATGCTGTTTTGGCAGCCAGTATTTTTCATTTTGGTAATTACACAATACAAGAGGCAAAGGAATACTTAACAAATAAAGGTATAAATATGAGGGTTACAAATGAGTAATATATTACAGAAACTAGACTTAATCCTTAAAGACAGAAAAAATAAAAGCCCTGAAGAGTCTTATGTTTCCTCTTTATACGATAAAGGAATTAATTTTTCTTGCGACAAAATTGATGAGGAATCTAAAGAATTAGTAAATGCTATCAAAAATGAAACAAAAGAAAGGATAATTTCTGAAACAGCTGATCTCTGGTTTCATAGCCTTGTTTCATTATCAATGAAAAATATATCCTCAAATGATATATTATTAGAGTTAGAAAAAAGGTTTGGGACATCAGGCCACGTGGAGAAAAAAAATAGAAATACTTAAAAACTTAGGAGTATGAAATGGCTGGTATAAGTATATGGTCGTTATTATTGATTCTTGTAATTGTTCTTTTGTTGTTTGGCACAAAGAAACTCAGAAATATAGGTGGTGATCTTGGTGGTGCCATAAAAAACTTTAAAAAGTCAATTAACGATGATAAATCAGATAAAGATTAAGAAGGTGCAATAATAATGTTTGACTTTGGTTTCTGGGAAATTGCACTGGTGCTCTTAATAAGCCTTGTGGTATTAGGTCCAGAAAGGCTACCTTCATTTGCATCTCAACTCGGCTCAATATTAAAAAAAATAAAAGATTTTGCTAATAATGTGAAAACAAATATTGAAAATGAGTCAAAAATGAATGATTTGAAAAAAATAATAGAAAAACAAAAAGATGAACTTACTGAATTTGAAAACTCCATAGATTCAGATGAAAAATAAAAAATTATCATTGGCTGATCATCTTCTAGAGCTTAGAAATAGATTATTAATAATTATTGCTTATATAGCCACTTGCACAATTTTATTGCTACCTTTTGCAAATACGATATATGAATTTTTGTCATTACCTCTTTTAGCTGTTTTACCAACGGGTTCAAACATGATTGCTGTTGACGTTGCCTCGCCTTTTTTAGCTCCGTTCAAACTTGTATTCTTACTGGCAATTGCTATAACCTTTCCGATTTCTATTTATAATTTTTGGGCTTTTATTGCCCCCGGTCTCTATAAAAAAGAAAAAAAATTTTTAGCCCCAATTCTGATCTCGAGTACTTTACTTTTTTATTTAGGCATTTTATTTGCTTACTATATAGTTTTCCCATTAGTGTTTGGTTTTTTTACTAGCATTGCTCCAGATGGAGTAGAAATTGCTACAGATATAAACAGTTTTCTTAGCTTCGTAATAAAACTATTTTTTGCTTTTGGGTTAGCTTTTGAAGTTCCTGTTATTACTTTAATGATTGTTTTATTTGGTATCTCTAATGCGAAATCTTTATCAAAAAAGAGGCCTTATATTATTGTGATTGCATTTATAGTAGGCATGGTCTTAACTCCACCAGATGTTATTTCTCAAATTCTTCTTGCTATACCAATTTGGCTTTTATTTGAACTTGGTCTTTTTTTAGCACACTTGATTACAAAGGATAAACAGGGGTCAAAAGCTGGTTAATTTTTGTATAATTCAATAAAATTGTTTAAAATGGTCTAATCTAATGAATAAAAAAAATACCAATAGAGCCCTTTTAATAATACTAGACGGCGTTGGTATTGGGCCAGATAATAATAATAACGGTTGGTCCTTAGCAAATACCCCAAATATTGATTTACTTCTAAATGATTACCCTTCTACTTCTATTCAAGCATCTGGCAAAAGCGTAGGTCTTCCTGAAGGGCAAATGGGAAATTCTGAAGTAGGGCACATGATAATTGGCTCAGGAAAAATCTTTAAACAGGACTTAGTAATTATCAACGAGGCAATAGAAAATTCAAGCTTTTATAAAAACGAAGCTATATTAAATGCAATTTTATCGGTAAAAAATAATGCCAATGATAATGACTTACATCTTCTTGGGCTTGCTTCTCCAGGAGGAGTGCATTCCCATATAAATCATTTAATAGCGATTTTGAAAATGTGTAAATCTTATGGAGTTTCTCCAAAATTACACTTATTTACAGATGGACGAGATGATGACCCAAAATCTGCAATTAAAATCTTAAAAGATTTAAATAATTACATCGAAGAATATAATGCAGAAATTTATACAATTTCTGGCAGATATTACGCAATGGACAGAGATCAAAGATGGTCAAGAACTGAATTGGCGTGGGACGCTATCGTAAATAATAAAGGCGAAAAGGCTGAAGACTGCATTGATGCAATTGAGAAATCATACAATAAAAATATAACTGATGAGTTTTTACTGCCAACAATTTTAAAATGTGCCAAACCTTTGAAAAAAAACGACTCACTTTTATTTTTTAATTTTAGAAATGACCGCACAAGACAAATTGCAAGAGCTTTAAATGTGGAAAGATTTGATAATTTTAAAAGAACAAATAATAATACCGCATATTCTATTACCACTATGACAGAATATGACCCTTTTCTTTCTTGTCCTGTCGCATTTAGAACAAAAGCTCCTGAAGTAACTCTTGGGAGCATAATTAGCGAACTTGGACTTAAACAATTTCACTGCGCAGAGACTGAAAAATACCCTCACGTAACTTATTTTATTAATGGGGGCAGGGAAGATCCTTATCCAGGTGAGAAAAGGGTTCTTATTCCATCGCCAAACGTAGCAACATATGATTTAAAACCAGAAATGAGCTGCCACGAGGTAGCGGATGAAGTTATAAGAGCAATAAAAAATACAGAGTATGAGTTAATCGTAGTAAATTTTGCAAATGGCGATATGGTCGGACATACAGCTATAAAAAAAGCTATAGTTCGTGCAATGGAAGAACTTGATTCTGTTATTGGAGAAGTGGTATGTGAAGCTATCGGCGCAAATGTATCAACGTTAATAACTGCAGACCATGGAAATGTAGATGAAATTAATAACCCTATTTCAGGAAACCCAAATACACAACACTCCCGCAACCCGGTACCTTGTATAATTATAGACAATCAAAGAGAATGGAAAATTTGTAAAGAAGAGGGAGGATTAGCAAATATAGCTCCTACTATATTAACCTTAATGGGCATTAAAAAACCGAAAGAAATGACTGGCGAATCTTTGATTGAAAAAAATTAATCAAAAACACTCTCTGGAATTTCGTCATTATCATTTGTCGTATTACTCTCATCTAATGGCATATCATCAAAAACTATAGTTCCATCTATACTGTCATCTTTTTCGTTTGAAAAATTTAATTCAGATTTTTTCTCTTCAATTATGTATTCGGCATCTTGCGATAAATCAAAATCATCTACTTCTAATTGCCCACCCAAATTTTGTCCTAGTTTCTTTTTATCTAAGAGCCCTTTGTGAAAAGCGACTATCTCTTTAAATGTTTCTAGAGCATAATCAAAATTAAGCCCTTTTTTTATTGGAACTAGAACACTGCCTTCTGTTTTACTCATTCTAGCCATAACTTTTTTCTTTAATACATTAGCATCATAATCTGATAATCCTTCCATGCCTCCGATAATTTTATTAACGACATCGCCAGTAACTAAAATGCTTCTTGACCCAAAGAAAACTTTTTCTTTAAATTCTTTTTCTGACACGTTTACTTTTGACAAATTGACTATTGATAATACTACCGCACATCCTTTTTTATTTAAATCTGATCCTGGTTTTGCAAGACCGTCTTTGGCACACTCGTAAGTATTAAAAGATAACTTGTCACCTCGAATTTTTACGTTTGTTGCCCCTAGCGCTGATTTAAAAAATACCTGTCTTTCTATTCTCATTTTTCTAACGTATTCTTCATCTTGCTCATCAGCATATTCATCTGAAAAAGCTCTATAAGTCTCTTCTTTTTTAGAGCTTATTATTTCATCACTACATAGTGCTGTAACCTGATCAGTAGTAAATCCTTTTTCTAAATAATAATTTATATCATCCTTGCTACAGGCCGAATGAACATTAAAAGAAGTTAGTAGTGATAACAATCCTATTGCTAAATTATAAAATTTTTTTGCATTCATTAATTAATTCTCTTCTAGATAAATTACTGCTATGTATTTTAACACTATATATTGAATTAGCTCAAAAAAAAACAGGCGTCATTACAACGCCTGTTCTTATAATACAAAATTCTAATTTATATTAGAACATTGTTAATATACCAAACTGAATTACTTCAACTTGGTTATTTAAAGTACCAGAATGTAAAGCACTAATACCAGTACCATATTGACCATATGCGTCGTTTTCAACTTCAATGTATGAAATATTCAACTCTGTTGAATCACCTAATGCATAGAACACACCAAATAATGTTGTGTCAGCACCAGTTTGTGCAGAGTTATCAGTTGATAAACTTGTAGCTGTAACATCTAGCTCATCAGCTTCTGCATACATGAAACGGAAGTCAAAGTTTCCACCTGGAGCAAATTTACCAGATATTAACCATGCGTCACGATCAAAAGATACGTCTGTGTTTGCAGTACCACCAGCAAATGTTGAGCTACTAAAACCAAAGTCTTGTAACGCAGCGCCTGGTGTTGTTGTGTTATCAAAGTTGTACTCAACATTTTCCCACATTGCAGATAAAGTTAAGCTTGCTCCACCACCTAAGTCAGCGATGTAACGACCAGCTATACGATATGATTCTGCGTCTGAGTCAGACATTGTAGCACCGTCAAGTTTTGTTGCTGCCCACTCTTCATGTTTCTGATAAGTTACAGCGCCCCAGAAAGGACCATCACTATATGCGATACCCATTGAGTAAATTACAGGGTCTGTTTTCACACTTCCTCTAGCTGATGTAGCATCTGTTTTATTATCAGCTGTCATAGCGAATCTGTATGATACTTTTCCTGTTGAACCCATATATTGTAGGATTTCTTCTTGACGTCTGTTGAAACCCATATTATAGATTCCGCCATACGCACTATATGATACGAATGTTTGTGAACCAAAGTCTCCTAAGTTATAGAAGATTGTGTATGCACCAACAGATCCCATAATGTTTGTATGAGATGCTGTACCTGCGTCATACCATGGGTCAACCCATCCAGCTACCATTTCGTTATAAGGTAATAACCAGTTAGCGAACATAATTTCACCAAATGATCCTGAAATACCAACTTTTGAGTTACGGTTACACCAACCACCTGTACCAGCATAGTCGTTCATGTATGTGAATTGTTCACAACGCCATGTAACTTTTAAGCCTTCGATTCCTGTATCAACGAAACCAAGAAAACCAATGTTACCAGCGTTACCATTAATCATAGTTCTGTCAACTTGCGAACCTTCCGCACCTGACTCTACGATTTCATAAGTATGGTTTTGCCATCCGTAGATTGTGATTGGATCCCCGTAAGGTCCAACACCACCACCGCCCCAGCCTGCGTTTGCAGTAACAGGAAGCATGGCCAATGCTCCGGCTAGCATACTTGCTAAGATTTTTATTTTCATTAGGACTCCTAATAATTGTCTTAATTATTTTTAAGAGGAATAAATTTAAGTTATTAAAAATTTTCCCCCACTTAAAATGCTATCAATATTTTATTATTATTATTTATACTTCATAACACATATATAAATACAGACTATCCTTGTCTATAGCATTTCCTACATTACTGCAGGATTCAGTAATTTTGACCTTTCTTGGCCCCCAAGTCAATAAAAATAAGCCTTTTTGCATAAATATTGACAATAAAATCAATGATATATAAGTAAACTCTAATTTAGCTTATTAGTGATTTCTGATTTATTTTATATAAACATTGCATAAAATCTTTAATTAAAACAACTAATTAAAATCTTTTTTACCTGTATTCTTAAATTGATTAACTTTCCTTTATTTTATACTCTAAACCTGTATTATAACTTTTTCTAATTTTTAACTTTTTTAATATTTAATAAATGGAATTACACTATAAAGTATTTATTTTAATTATTAGCGTTGCAATGACTAGTTGTTCATCGCTGCCCAACTTACCTAAATTTGATTTTGACAATTCTGTAAGTAACAACGTTTTAGATGAAAGTTTTGACGGCTATGATGATGAGCTTGGCGGGTTTGAAATAGAAGATGGAGCAAAAGATTTTGCAAAATGTGCAACCACAACGGAATGTAATTTACTCTGGGATGTTGCCAAAGAATGGCTAACGGAAAAATCAGATTATAGAGGCGACCTTAAAACAAATACTAATAATTTCTTAAAAACAACCTCTTTTCCAAACAAAAAGAAAGCGGATAAAATTAGTTTTGAGGTTACTAAAATTCCTAGCGGTAAAAAAAATATAATACAAATAGAAGCGGTATGCCCAAAAAATTGCAGCAATTTCATAGATAGAGAATTTTATGCTTTTAATAATTTTTTAAGGAGTCATTTAATAGCCTTCAAAAAAGGAGACATTAGCTATGCAAAGAACGAAGACTCATCTATTTCTTCATCAACAGCAAGCTCAGAATCTAAGATTGATATTGATGTATCTGACTTAACTGAAAAGCCACAAAACTCTATTTTAGAAAAAGATTTACTAAGTGATAAAATTGAAATTACTAAAACTAACAAAAAAAGGTACATAGGCAAAGTTGCTGAAAGCTTAATAGATGAACACTCGTGCCATAAATTGAGTGAAATTAATCTTGTCAAAAAAACAAAGAATAGGGAGCTTTATGAAGTGAATTGCATTATCAAAGTTAAAAGAATGATCTATGATTGTGGGCCAAATGGTTGCGAGGTTCTTCAATGAAAACTTCAAATTTAATTTTAATATCTTTTATTACTCTAAATTTTTTAGGGTGTTCTTCTGATTCATCAAGCATTAAAGATTGGTTAAAAGAAGGCACGAAAGAATATCAAGAAACATCAAAAGAAAGCACAAAAGTTGGCAAGACTAATTTAAAAGATTATTTAGCAAAAAATGGATGTGTTGCAGGCACAAGTGCAAAAATAATCGAAACCAAGAATAGCGACTCTCTTCTTTACGAAGTTATTTGTGTAAAAAAATCAGAAAAATTTGTGGTTAAATGTGATGACAATGGCTGTGCAAAATAGCTGAGAATCAGTTCCTATCTACTTTTTTTGCTATTTAACCAATCTATTATTGGCTCAAAATAATCTCTATCTAGCTCAGTTGCTGATGGGCCCATTTCATAAATACCTAAACCTTTTTCAGCAGCGCGAATATAGTTTTGGCTGTCCCTAATCATAGTCAAAAATGGTATTTTTTGGCTTGCTAAAAAGTCATCAAGCTCCCAGTAAACGTTAGTGTAATCTCTGCCCCTGTTTGCAACTAATGCTACCTTTGACTTTTTCTTTACAACTCTTGAATGTTTCTTGATATTTTTAATAAAATCTGATGCAGCTCTAATGTCAATAGGCGAAGGAAGTACTGGTATAATTACACTTTCAGCCATATTCAAAACTTTTGTTAATGCTGCTCCGTTTAGCCCAGCTGGAGCATCAATTATCTTATAATCTACACCTCTTCGAATTTTTCCCCCATGTCCCTTAATACCAATTATTGGTGGTTTTGCCGAAGAACGTGCTTTGAGCCAACTCATAGAACTTTCTTGTACATCTAAGTCAACTAGGGCCACAGATTTACCGATAGATGCATAAAAACTAGCTAAATTTGTTGCTATTGTTGTCTTTCCCGAACCACCCTTTGAATTTAAAACCAATATTTTTCTCATAAATTATGAATTAAGTAGTTTAAAATTTTTACTTTATATTTTTATATTATCACTAATTTATAAGATGTCTAATTTCAAATATCGAAAACAGAAATAACAGGAGCATGATCTGATGGTCTATCATTTTTTCTTGGATTAGCATCGATATAGCTTTTTAAACATTTTTTAGATAGTGCTTGGTTTGTCAAAATTAAGTCTATTCTTAAGCCTCTGTTACGCCCAAAAGCTGCGGTTCTATAATCCCACCAGCTAAAGAGGTCTTTATCTTGATTAAATAACCTAAAGCTATCTGAAAATCCTAAATTTAAAATTTCTTCTAAAGCATTTCTCTCTTTTTTTGAACAAAGAATTTTATCGTTCCAAGCCTCGGGGTCGTACACATCCTTATCGCTTGGAGCGATATTAAAATCTCCTAAAATTACATAATATTTTGTTTTACTTAAATCTTTTTTTATGTGTTTTTTTACATCTTCCAGCCACGAAAGCTTATATTCATATTTATCCGAACCAACTTCTTGCCCGTTCACAACATACAGATTCATTACCGTTAGATTATTATAATATCTTGTAAGTAAAAATCTTTTCTGTTCTTGCTCTTTGCCATTTATTAATTTAATTGAGCTTTTTATTGGCAGTTTGCTTATTGTTGTTACGCCATTGTATGTTTTTTGTCCGAGGTAATCACAAAAGTAGCCTGCATTTTGAATCTCCTCTATTGGAAAAGAAGCATCTTCAACTTTTGTTTCTTGAATTGCCAAAATATCAATATCACTTTCTTTAAGCCAGTCTAAAACTTGAGGGAGCCTAACCCTTAAAGAATTCACATTCCAAGATGCGATTTTCATTTTAAACCCAAACTTTTTAGAAGAGGCTCTATTTTTGGCTCTCTGCCACGAAAAGTAATAAATAATTCCTTTGCCGGTTTTGAACCACCTGTTTCTAAAATGCTTTTCATAAATTTTGCTCCAACTTTTTTATCAACAAGGCCTTTCTCTTTGAATGCCATAAACGCATCCGCTGACAATACTTCAGCCCATTTATAACTATAATAACCAGCAGCATATCCGCCTGCGAATATATGTGAGAAACTGTTCTGAAACTTATTATTTTTGTTTATTGGCATCAATGAAGTTTCTTTTCTAACATCATTTAAAACCTTGTCAGCTAGTTTTTTCTTATTCTTGCTGGTATTCATATGCAACAGAAAATCAAATAAGGAAAACTCAATTTGTCGAATCAATGCCATGCCGGAATTGTAATTTTTAGTAGCTAATAATTTTTTAAATAGACTAGTTGGAAGTTTTTGTTTTGTTTCATAATGGAACGCAAATGTATCTAAAACTTTTTTTTCCCAACACCAATTTTCCATAAATTGACTAGGTAGCTCAACGGCGTCCCATTCGACCCCAGATATTCCAGATATTCCAGCATAATCAATCTTTGTGAGCATGTGTTGCAACCCATGTCCAAACTCATGGAATAAAGTTTCTACATCATAGTGAGAGAAAAAAGCAGGACTGTTTTTTGTAGGAGGGCTCGAATTACAAGTAATAAAAGCAACAGGGGGCTGAATTAAACCATTAATTTTTATTCTTCTTTGAATGCATTCATCCATCCATGCTCCACCGCGTTTATTTTGTCTTGCATATAAATCAAAATAAAACTTTCCTCTTAGTTGATTTTTTTTATCATATATCTCATACAGCCTCACATCTGGGTGCCATACATCCTTAGTTTTGCTTAACGTTACTTTTATTCCATATAAAGATTGAACCAGTTTAAATAAGCCAGATATCACATTCTCAACTGTAAAGTATTTTTTTAATTCTTCTTGCGACACCCCAAAATTTTCTTCTTTATATTTCTCTGATACGTAAGCAAGATCCCAAGGATTTAAATTTACTAAATTTAAGTTTTTCTTTGCATATTTTTTTAGCACTTTTATTTCGGTTTTTGACTTACCAATTGCTTTCTTTTTTAAGCCATCAAGAAACCTAATTACCTCGTCCGTTGAATTGGCCATCTTTGTTTCTAGTGAAAGCTGCGAATAATTTTTGAAACCTAAAATATTTGCAACTTTTTGTCTTAGAGATAATATTTCTTCTATGATATTCGTATTATCCCAATCTCCTTTAATTGGAAAATTTTTCGAAGCTCTGCTGATATACGCAATGTACATTTTTTTTCTTAAATTTGAATTTTTTGCGAAAGTCATTACTGCCGTATAACAAGGTTGATCAAGAGTTAGTGTATATCCTTTTTCGCCCCTAAAAGAAGCAACTTCCGCAGCAATTTCAAGAGAGTTTAAAGGCAATCCAGCTAAAGGCTTCTTCGTATTAAAATTTAAAAACCAAGCGTTTGTCGAGTCTAAAATATTTTGTTCAAATTTTGATTCTAGTTCTGAAATTCTTTCTTTACATTCTCTAAATAATTTTCTGTCTCCAGCATCTAAATCAACCCCAGAAAGACGAAAACTACGTAACGTATCAGAAATCAGCTTGCGTTGTTTAGCATTTAGAGTTTTCTTATTTTCTTCATAAAACCTTTCGTACTGTTTAAACAATCTTTGATTTTGGCCAATTTTTCCATAATGCGATGTTAGGAGACGAAGACTTTTGTCATATTGCTCCCTAACATTTTTATCATTCATTACGGAATTTAAATGCCTAATAGGAGCCCAAGCTTTTGAAATTTTATCATCGGACTCTTCGAGTTTATAAACAAAATTCTCCCAGGTAAGTTTTTTTTGTTTTTCTAGTTTTTTTAGCAGAATTGTATTTTCATTTATAAGGTATTTTATGGCTGAAAACATGTCCTTGGTTTTTAGGCTAGCAAAAAGGGGCAGAGAAGAACGAGCCAAGAGACTATTTTTTACTTTTGCCATTTTTTAAATCCGTCCTTTTTTAAATATCAATATTTATTGCGAAGTGTGCGCGTTCTTCTATAAAAAGTTTTCTAGGGGCAACATTATCACCCATTAAATCATCAAAACACGCGCGTGCCGCCTCATCATCTTCAACTGTAATTTTTACTAGAGTTCTTGTTTTTGGGTCCATAGTTGTCTCCCATAATTGCTCAGGGTTCATCTCACCAAGGCCTTTATACCTTTGAATAGTAAATCCCTTTTTCGCTTCATCAATTATCCATTTATACGTATCTAGAAAGTTAGTTATCTTAACTTTTTTATCCTGTTTTGTAAGGTATGCATCTTCTTTAAAAATATTTTTTTCCATTTCTTTAAAATCAAAGTAATGTCTATAATCTTTTGACGCAAACACACTAAAGTTAATATCCGCCGTTCTTTTAAGCCCTGACTCTTTATAGGAAATTGTAAAAATAGATGACTTTTTAATATCAACTGAATCAATTCCGGCTTCCTCAAGAATTTCTTTTGCAGATATAGATTTACACCACTTCTCTACAGCTTTGTTGTCACAGCCAAAGGAGGGCATGTTGCTTGCGTTAAGTAAGCTCATAAAAAATCTTCCATGATTTAGCTCTAAATTACTTTTTGCTATCTCGGCCTTTTGGCTACTAGAGATTAAGCTACTTAACTTATTGATTTCAATAGGTTTTTTTGATTTAGACGTTGAAAATATCTCAACACCATCTAGACAGTCTTTTGAAATATATTCAATAAGCTCTATATCATCTTTAATATATTTTTCTAGCTTGCCCTTTTTTATTTTGTATAAAGGTGGTTGTGCTATAAAAAGGTTTCCTTTTTCAACTAGTTTTTTCATTTTCCCATAAAAAAATGTCAAAAGAAGAGTTCTAATGTGTGCGCCATCAACATCAGCATCAGTCATAATGATTACCTTGTGATATCTTAGAGACGCATAATCTTCGTCCGTCATATTATCACCGATCCCACAACCTAGAGCAGTTGCCAATGTTGCAATTTCCTCGTTAGCCAAAACTTTTTGGTCTCTTTGTTTTTGCACATTTAGAATTTTTCCTTTTAAGGGAAGGATGGCTTGCGTTCTTCTGTCGCGGCCTTGTTTTGCCGAGCCTCCAGCCGAGTCTCCCTCGACCAAGAATATTTCAGAAAGAGCAGGATCTTTTTCTTGACAATCAGCAAGCTTGCCCGGAAGTCCGGCTACATCCATAGCTTTTTTTCTTCTAGTCATTTCTCTGGCTTTTCTAGCTGCTTCTCTTGCTCTAGCTGCCTCACTTGCCTTCGCTAATATTTGTTTAGCGTCTTTAGGATTCTCCTCCAGAAAACGTTTCATGCTTTCAGAAGCAATTGACTCAACGATTCCTTTAACTTCTGATGAAACTAACTTTGCTTTAGTTTGTGAGGAAAACTTCGGATCAGGCATTTTTACAGAAATTATGGCTGTAATTCCCTCTCTAGCGTCTTCTCCGCTAATTGAAATTTTATTTTTCTTTGCTGCTGGGTCTTGCTCAATATAATAATTTAATGCTCTTGTCAGCGCTGCCCTAAAACCCGCTATATGAGTTCCTCCGTCTGATTGCGGAATGTTGTTGGTATAACAATTTATGTTTTCATTGTATGAGCCAGTCCATTGAACAGCAACCTCGACACCAATATCATCTTTATTGGAGGAAAAGTATATTATGTTGTCATTAATTTTTTCTTTTTTTTCATTAAGTTTTTCAACAAAAGCTCTAATACCGCCCTCATAGTAAAACTCCTCTACAAGGTCCTCTCTGTGGTCTGACAAGATAATTTTTATCCCTGAATTTAAAAAAGATAATTCTCTTAATCTTTTTGCAAGGATTTTAAAATGAAACTCTGTATCTGAGAATATTTCCTTGCTAGGAACAAAAGTAATCTTTGTTCCGGTTTCTTTTGTTTTGCCGCCTTTTACAAGCTTGGTTTTTGGCTCGCCCATTGAATATGTTTGCCTGTAAGCATTCCCGTCCCTAGATATTTCTAGATCAAGCTTTTCAGAAAGTGCATTTACTACAGAAACCCCAACCCCATGCAAACCTCCGGAAACCTTGTAAGAATTATCGTCAAATTTTCCACCCGCATGGAGCACAGTCATAATAACCTCTGCGGCTGGCTTCTTTTCTTCTGGGTGCATATCTACGGGGATACCCCTTCCGTTATCTACCACAGTTACCGAATTATCAGCATTAATTTCAACCGTTATTTCACTACAATGCCCCGCCAAAGCCTCATCGATAGAATTATCTACAACTTCGAATACCATGTGATGCAAGCCTGTTCCATCATCCGTATCACCGATATACATGCCCGGCCTCTTCCTTACAGCCTCTAGGCCTTTTAATACCTTGATGTTCGAAGAATCGTATTTTGTCATTGTGTTATTTCTCCATGTTCCACGTGAAACACGCCCGAGTCCATTTCGCATAATATTTCTGCCAGCACGGAGTCATTTAGGGCGGTTAAAAAAATTTGAGATTTAGTCTCAAACAACCTTTCTAGCAATTTCTCTTGCATTTCTAATGTAAGCTCAGCAGAAAGGTCGTCTACAAGAATTATACTAGGAAAGCTTTTCTTTTCAAAAAAGTCTTTCGCTTGCGATAATAGCATAATATTGGCTATAAGTTTTTGTTGTCCACGTGAGCAAATTTTTTGCGCCTCTTTATTGTTAAGCGCAATCTTTAAGTCTGCGTTTTGTGGGCCACAGCTAGTATAACCCTTTTCTTGGTCTGCCTCTTTTCTTTCTTTTAATGCATCTAGTAAAGACTTATTGGTTCCCCAGCCGTTTTCGTAAGAGAAGCTAAGCTCTATATCAGGCAATATTTGGTTTTGAATAACAACAAGGCTTTTCTGCAAACTGTCAACATACTGTTGTCTTAAAGAAGAAATAGACTCTCCTAGCGGAGCAAGTTTTTGCATCCATATTTTTTCGTTAGGGTCTCTTGCTTTTAGCGCTTCGTTTCTTTGTTTCAGAATTTTTTGATATTCAGACCATTCTTTTTTGAAACTATGTTCCACGTGAAACAACCCCCAATCTATAAAAGCTCTTCTTTCTGATGGCGCCCCCTCAATGATTGCGTGACTGCCAGGGTGAATTGTTTGTACTGCTAGTCTTTCGGCAACTTTTGATTGTTTCTTTTCTTCTTTACTGTCAATAAATATTTGCGTTTTGTTTCTACTTTTTTTTATCTCAAGTTTCTTCTGGTTTGCCGCAGTTGCTGCGCCCACATAGAGATCTTTTTCTCCATAAGTGACTAAATTTTCTGTCTTATTCGTCCTGAAGCTTCTGCCGCGAGACAGAACATCAATAGCCTCAAGAACAGTTGTCTTTCCTGCTGCATTTTCGCCAACGATAACATTGGTTTTCTTATTTAGATTTAAATTTGCTTCACGAATATTTCGTAGATTTCTCAAAGAAAGCTTGTCGATCTGCATTTTATAATCTCAAAGGCATTACTACATAGCTTGATGAGACGTCATTTTCGGGGGCCAATAATGCGCTGCTATTTGCGTCTTTTAGAAGTATTTGAACGTTCTTTGTTTTTATAACGCTTAGAACATCAATTAAATAGTTTACATTAAAACCCACTTCTATAGCGTCACCTTCGTAAGTTGATTTAATATCATCTGAGGCTTCTTCTTTCTCTGGATTATTTGCACTCACTTTTATTTCATTGTTCTCGAAATTGAGCCTTACGCCTCTAAACCTATCATTAGAAAGGATAGACACCCTAATTAGGGCTTCTTTAAATAATTTGCTGTCCACAATTACTTTTTTATCAACGTCTGCAGGGATCACCTTTTCATAGTCTGGAAATGTGCCGTCAATAAGTTTTGATATAGCCATTGTTTTTTTATTGCTAACTTTAAGATGGTTTTTTGACACAATAACATTAATTTCTTCTTCTTCACCATCAAGCTGTTTATCTATTTCGATAACTCCTTTTCTTGGAACTATAGCGCTAACGCCTTCAAGCTCTTGCCCTTGAGTACTAATGCCAGCTTTTGCCAATCTATGGCCATCTGTTGCAACTCCAGAAATCTCATTATTAGATGCAAACAAATACAAACCATTTAAATAATATCTTACATCTTGTTGTGCCATTGCAAACGATGTTTTGCCTATTATTTCTTTAAGTTCGCTAGTTTTCATTGAAAAAGAGATGCTGCCCTCTTCTAGCGTTTCCATCATTGGAAAAGTATTTGCATCTAAAGCTGATAGGATAAACTTACTTTTTTTTGATTTTATCTGTATTTTTGCTTCATCTATTTTATCAATTTCAATTAATGATTCGTCTGACAAACCTTTGCCTATATCAAATAATTTCCTACCCGGAATTGTTATGTCGCCCGTAAAGTCTTGAGCGTCATTTACCTCAATAACTGAGGATAGTTGAACTTCAAGATCAGACGCTACAACCTCATACCCTTTATCAGACTTTCTAAAAAGAATATGGCTCAATATTGGCATTGATTGTCTTTTTTCAACAACACCAATTATTTTTTGTAGAGCTTTGATTAAGTTTTCTTTAGTTATTATAATTTTCATATATATATATTAATTATTATTATTGTGACCAATTTCTGTTAAGTATGTCTTTTTATATAATAAAAACAAATACTTATGTAATTATTATCTTGTTTATAACTTTTTCTTTCGTGTTAGTTAAATCTTTATTAAATATATATACAGTTTTGTTATAAAAGTATATACAGTTTTCTAACAATTTTGCTCTAAGTGCTTAATGCTCTCCTTAAATTAATTAAGTCCTCTTTTATTTTGTTGTCTGTTATTGAGACTTCCACGATCTTTTTGCAAGCATGTAATACAGTTGTATGATCTCTTCCTCCAAAAGCATCCCCAATTTCTGGCAAGCTGTGGTTTGTTAGTTCTTTTGCTAGTGACATCGCAAGTTGGCGTGGCCTTGCTAAAGACCTGTTTCTTTTTGCTGATAGCAAATCAGATATTCTAATTTTATAATATTCTGCAACCGTTTTCTGAATGTTTTCTATTGTTACCATTTTGTTTTGAAGGGATATAAGGTCGTGTAAAGCTTCTCTAGCAAAATCTAAAGATATTTCTTTTCCTGTAAATTGCGAGTTAGCTATAACCCTTCTCAAAGCTCCTTCAAGCTCTCTTACGTTTGATTGTATGCACTTTGCAATAAAAAAGGCTACCTCAGTATCAAGATTTGTTCCAATTGAAGATGCTTTCTTTTGTAAAATTGCAACTCTGGTTTCAAGTTCAGGCGGCTCAATAGACTGAGTAAGTCCCCAGCCAAACCTTGATTTTAATCTTTCATCAAGACCATTAACTTCTTTTGGGTACCTGTCACAAGTTAAAACAACTTGGCATCCTCCTTCTAGAAGCGCATTAAAAGTGTGAAAAAATTCTTCTTGTGATCTTTCTTTGCCAGCAAAAAACTGAATGTCATCTATCAAGAGGGCATCAGCAGACCTGTAATATTCTTTAAAGGTGTCTATTTTGTTATGTTGGAGAGCTCTAACCATGTCGGCCACAAATTTTTCAGAATGTAGATAAATTATCTTTGCATCTTTGTTTTGCTTCAAAATGTTATTGCCTATGGCATTCATAAGGTGTGTTTTCCCAAGACCTACACCACCGTAAATGAAAAAAGGATTATATGTCTTGCCAGGATTGCTAGAGACTTGAATGGCAGTAGCTCTTGCCAACTCATTTGATTTTCCAGTGACAAAATTATCAAACGTATAGTCAGAAGCAAAACTTTTATTAATATTAAAAGAACTTCTTTTATCTTCACCAATATTTGATATATCTTCTTCTAATTTCTGTGAAATACCTCCAACCTCAAAATTAAAGCTATAATCTGAGTTCTCAAGTCTTTTTATAAAATATTCTGTTAGATTTTCATTTGCCCAGTCCAAAGCGTATTGGTTAGGCGCTGTAATTTTTATAGTTTTGTCTTTGGTTACTGCTTGAAGTGGTCGTACCCAGGTATTAAACTGCTGTTCATCAAAGTTACTTTGAAGTTCGTCAAGACATTGTTCCCAAAAGCCTGGTTGCATTTTATATGGTCCCCCAAAGTAAAGAATTATTATTATTTTTAATTATATTATACTTATCCACAGCAGAAATAAATCAACAAATCTGTGTAAAAATTGTGGATAAGTAATGTAAAAATATATGATAAAGTAAGTATTGACAAATATAGGGTATAGACGTAAGGTCGCGTGCAGAATACAAAGGAATTAAAAAATGAAAAGAACATATCAGCCAAGTAAAATTAAAAGAAAAAGAACACATGGATTTAGGTCTCGAATGAGCACTAGCGGCGGAAGAGCAGTGATCAACGCCAGAAGAGCCAAAGGAAGAAAACGTCTTTCTGCTTAAAAATACAGCAAAAAATGTATTCATAACAAAAGTCATGAGATTAAATAGTCCTAAAGACTTTAGAAATTGTTTTACAAATGGCAAAAAAATAAAAAACGAAGCTTTTGTGCTACATTATTTAGATAACGGCAGCCAGCATTCTAGATTGGGCATAAGCGTTGCAAAGAATAAAATTAAAAAAGCCGTTGAAAGAAATAGAATTAAAAGAGTTGCCAGAGAAATTTTTAGAAAAAGTGATATTACGGGGTTAGATATTGTTTTGTTGCTTAAATATGAAAAAAATTATGATCAAGAGAATTGCTATAACCTTATAAATGAGATTTTTAATAAATTGGTAAAAAAATGAGTCGTTTATTAATAAAAATAATTAAATTTTATCAGTATGCTCTTAGCTCTTTTTTGGGAAATAATTGCAGATTTACGCCCTCGTGCTCAGCCTATTTTATGCAAGCAATATCAGAACATGGTTGTATTCGAGGCATTTACCTAGGCTCTAAAAGAATATCTAAATGTCATCCTTGGTGTTCTGGCGGCATAGACGAGGTTCCAAAAGCAAAATGAGTAATAGATTCCTATTATATGTGGCTTTTTCTTTGGTGCTTTTTATGATTTGGCAACAATGGAATATTGAGCAGAACCCACAATTTCAGACACAGAGCCAAATAGAAAAAACTAAACAATCTCAACAGTCCGAGGGTGATATTCCTGAAGAAGCTTTGTTGGACAAATCAAAGATTAAGAGCCCCGATCAAGAAGAACCTGTCTCGAATGTTAAAAATAAAGGTGAAAATCTTACAATAACTAATTCTGATGTTGAGCTAACGATAAGCACTCAGGGTGGAACTATTAAAAAATCAAAGCTTTTAAATTATTTTAAAACGACTGAAGAAGATAGCGAAAATATAAACTTATTTGATTATGAGGATGAATATTATGTGGCTCAATCAGGCTTGCTTCATGATAAAACTTCAAGCAAAAATGAAAAGACTAAGTTAGCTCCTAATCATCATGATCTGTATGAGGTTTTAAACAAAACTAGCGATAGCGTTACTTTGAAGTGGCTAACCAAAGACAAAGATATAAGCGTTATTAAAAAAATTAAACTTAATGACGCGGGCTTTAATGTTGAAGTGACAAGCCAAGTTATAAATAACTCAAGAAGAGCTTGGGCAGGAAGACAATACAGACAAATCAGAAGAGAAAGCAGCGGCGAAGGGCGATCTTGGGTGACTCCAACATTTACGGGTGGAGCATATTATGACGGAACTTACAATAAGATTTCTTATGACGAGATTTCTAAGAAAAAGCCAAAACTAAATGTACAAGGTGGCTGGGTTGCTATGATGGAACATTATTTTGTTTCGTCTTGGTATTTTTCTGAGAAAGAAAATAATTTATTTTATACAAAAGAAGTTAATGCTGAAGGCGACAGAAAAGACTATATTATGGGAGCAAGATCTGAAGCTTTAATTATTCAACCAAATGAAAATGCTATATTTGAATCCTCGCTATATGTTGGCCCAAAGTTACAAAAGGAATTAGAGCAAATTTCAGAAGGTTTAGAATTAACAATTGACTATGGAGTCTTAACTTTTATTGCAAAACCATTATTTTGGCTGTTAGATAAAATTAATTTAATGGTAGGAAATTGGGGCTGGGCAATCATTTTGCTCACGATTTTAATTAAATTAGCGTTTTATAAATTGTCGGAAACAAGCTATAGGTCAATGGCAAAAATGAAGCAATTTTCGCCAAAAATTCAGTCTATTCGAGAAAGATACGGAAGCGATAGACAAAAAATGAATCAAGCAATGATGGATATGTATAAACAAGAGAAAATTAATCCTTTGGGCGGATGTTGGCCAATTTTAATCCAAATACCTGTATTTATAGCTCTCTATTGGGTGTTATTAGAGAGTGTTGAGCTTAGACAGGCAGAGTTTATTTTTTGGCTAAATGACCTTTCAACCAAAGACCCCTATTATGTTCTTCCGCTAATAATGGGTGCTTCAATGTACTTTCAACAAAAACTAAATCCAGCGCCACCTGATCCTATGCAAGCGAAAATCATGCAAATGTTGCCCATAATCTTTACTGCATTTTTTGCGTTTTTCCCTTCTGGTTTAGTTCTATATTGGGTTGTTAATAATTTGCTATCTATTGCTCAGCAATGGAGAATAACAAAGATAATAACCAGCTCGAAATAAATTATAGTGAAGGATGTTAATAGTATTGTTAGTTTAGCCACACCTATTGGAACAGGAGCTCTTTCAATTATTAGATGTTCTGGCGAAGGTGTAGAAAATATCATAGAGACTTTCTTTCATAAAAGCCTGAAGCCAAGATATGCTTATCATATAAATTTCAAAATAAATAATGAAACGCTTGATGACGTTGTAGCAATTTATTACAAGGCGCCAGAATCTTATACAGGAGAGGATATGCTTGAAATTACTTGCCACGGAGGACCTGTAATTTATCAAATGCTCATAAAGGAAATTTTGACATTATCTGATTTCAGATTAGCAAAACCAGGCGAATTTAGTGAGCGAGCATATTTAAATAATAAAATTAGTTTGTTAGAGGCCGAATCAATATGCGCACTGATAAACGCGAAAACAGAAGAAGCCGCTCTGGCAGCAAGAAGTTCTTTATCAGGCAAGATGTCACAAGAGATACTCGGAATAGATGAAAAGCTGTTAAAAACAAGAATACAGGTTGAGGCTTTGCTAGATTTTTCAGAGGAAGACATAGAAACAGAAGGGCTTTCCGAAATTGAAAATCAATTAATTGCCATTAAAAATAAAATAAAAAATTTAATTGAAAAAATCGAAAAAAATAAACTATTTTTTGAAGTGAGCAAAATAATAATAATGGGAAAACCAAATACAGGCAAATCGTCTTTAATAAATCTTCTTACACAAGAAAATGTATCCATAGTAAATAAAGAGGCCGGAACAACAAGAGATGTAGTATCTAAAATATTTAATATTAGAGGAATGCCGGTGATTATCCAGGATACTGCTGGCATAAGGGAAACCGATAATCAGATTGAACAAGAAGGTACGCACAAGGCTTTTGATCAAGCCGCCGAATCAAATGTAATTTTGTATTTATATGATATTACTAAAGGTTTGCAAAACGATGATTTTTTAACTATTAAAAAATTAAAAAAAATAAATACTAGTCTTTTAATTATTGGAAACAAAGTTGATTTAGCTGCTGAAAAACCAAATTCTTTTTTAATCGACCAAAAAGAAGAAAGCATATCTATATCTATTAAAAAAAATATTAATATTGAAAAAATGATAGAAAAAATTACTGGTACGCTAAAGACAAAAACAAATGATAGCTCGCCAGGAGTAATGCAGGTAAAACATCTGGCTTTTTTAAAAACCGCATATAATGATGTCAATAATATAGAATTAGATTTGAGTAATTTAGAGATCGTTGCAGAGTTTTTGAAAGCCGCGCAACAAAATCTATCCAAGATAATAGAAAATGAAGACAATGATAGAGTTTTAAGCGGAATATTTTCAAACTTTTGTATTGGAAAGTAATATAATTTAAATATGAATACATACGATGTAATAGTAATCGGCGGAGGGCATGCTGGAACAGAAGCGAGCTTAGCTAGCGCAAGATGCGGAAGTAGGACTTTGCTTTTAACCCAGTCATTTAATACTGTAGGCCAAATGAGTTGCAACCCTTCAATTGGAGGTATTGGCAAAGGTCATTTGACAAAAGAAGTAGATGCCCTTGGCGGCGTAATGGCAAGGGCGGCAGATGCAGCCGGCATTCACTTTAGAACGTTAAACAAGAAGAAAGGTCCAGCTGTATGGGCAACTAGATCTCAGGCTGATAGAGATCTTTACAAATTCTTTATCCAGAAACAAATAAAAGAACAAAAAAATCTAGATGTACTCGAGAATGAGGTAGTTGACATCATCATGGAAAAATATTCTATATCAGGCGTAGAGCTTAATGATGGAACTATAATTAAAACCAAAAATGTTATATTAACTGCAGGAACTTTTTTATCTGGAATTATACATATAGGAGACCAAAAAATTTCAGCGGGCAGAATTGGAGAAAAGGCTTCAAATAAACTTGCAGATAGGATGCGTGATCTTGATTTAAAAATGGGCAGATTAAAAACAGGCACGCCTCCAAGATTAAATGTAGACTCAATTAATTTTAGTAATCTTATAGAACAACCAGGAGATGAGCCTAGACCAGTTTTCTCTTTCGTTGGCAGCACCCTAGATCATCCAAAACAAATTAAATGTTATATAGCGCGCACAAATGAGAAGACTCACGCTACTATTAAACAATCTCTTGATCGCTCGCCCCTCTTTAACGGGGTGATTACTGGCAAAGGACCGAGGTATTGTCCTTCTATAGAAGATAAGGTCACAAGGTTCGCAGACAAGGAATCTCATCAGATATTTTTAGAGCCAGAAGGGTTAAATTCGAAATTAATCTATCCAAACGGAATTTCAACGAGCTTACCTAAAAAAGACCAGGAGAATTTTATAAGAACAATAGAGGGGCTCGAAAACGTAATCATAGAGAATTATGGTTATGCGATCGAATATGATTTTTTTGACCCAAGAGGGCTAAATTCAAATTTAGAGAATAAAAAAATTTCTGGTTTCTTTATGGCTGGGCAAATAAACGGAACAACAGGATATGAAGAGGCAGCTTCCCAGGGAATTGTTGCTGGCATTAATGCCGCCATGCGTTCTCAAACAAAAAATATGTGGTCGCCAAGCAGGGAAAATTCTTATGTTGGAGTGATGATTGATGATTTAATAACCCAAGGCGCTCCAGAACCTTATCGCATGTTTACAAGTAGGGCTGAGCATAGGCTTTATTTAAGGGAGGATAATGCTGATAAAAGGTTAACTCCTATAGGCTGGAAATTGGGCTCGGTAGAAGAAACAAGATATGATATTTATAATAAAAAACAAGAACAAATAGATACAGAGATTCAACGCCTTGCTGATTTTAAAATAATGGAAAATAATAGAAAAATTTCAGCAAAAGAGTTCCTTAAAAGACCAAAAACATCATATCAAGATTTAAGTATTTATTCTTCAGATTATCGTTTGGCCGAAAAAGATATAGGAGAGAATTGCTCAATAAGAATTAAATATGAGGGTTATATACAAAAACAAAAATTAGAAGTTATTAAAAATAAAAAAGACGAAGAAATGACATTACCAGATAAGATGAATTATTCCGAAATAACAGCATTGTCAATTGAGGCAAGAGAAAATCTCGCAATGGTTAAACCTCAAAACTTGCGACAAGCAGCAAGGGTCCCGGGAGTTACTCCAGCAGCTATATCAATTTTAAAAGTACAAATAAAAGCTTTTCAAAATAATGCAAAATAATATCGAGAAAGAATTTTTTTATAAATCCATATCAAAATTCACAAGTGACATAGAAGTAGCTGCAGATAAATTAATTAATTTTTGTGAGTATATAAAAAAAGCAAATAAGCTTCATAACCTTACATCTATAACAAAAACAAAAGATATGCTTACAAAACACATTCTTGATAGTTTATCTATAAAACATTTGCTAGAGGGAAATAAAATTTTAGATATAGGTTCAGGCGCGGGTTTCCCGGGGATACCTCTTGCAATTCTTTCTCCAGAATCACATTTCTTGTTACTGGATTCAAATAACAAAAAAATTATTTTTTTAAACCATGTTAAGATAAATTTAAATATAAGAAACGTTGATTTAGTTCATGAGAGAATAGAGAATTTTGATGATAAAAGGTCATTTGATTCAATTGTGTGTAGATCATTTTCCACATTATCTACAATTTTTAAAAATTCTGAAAATCATTTAAAGAAAGAAGGTATTATTATAGCTATGAAAGGCAAATACCCTGATAAAGAGCTCTCAGAGTTAGATAAAAACATTAATTATAAAGTTGAGAAGCTTATAGTGCCAGGTCTTTCAGCTGAAAGACATGCTGTGATAATGTCAAAAAATAGGAATGAAGATTGAGTACGATTTTTTCTATATGTAATCAAAAAGGCGGAGTTGGTAAAACAACTACGAGCGTTAATTTATCTGCAGCGTTATCTTTAAATAATAAAAATGTATTATTAATAGATATGGATCCTCAAGGTAACGCAACCATGGGATCAGGTGTTAATAAATATGAGCTGGAGTATTCTTCAGCAGATTTGCTTTTAGACCATAATACAAACATAAAAAGCATATTGAAGAAAGCAGAAGAAGGTTACGATTTAATACCATCAAATCAGTCTCTTACATTAGCTGAAGTAAAACTATTAGAAAATAACGATAGAGAGTTAATTTTAAAAACGGTAATTTCAGAAATTAAAAAAGATTATGATTTTATAATAATTGATTGCCCACCATCACTAAATATATTAACAGTGAATTCTTTAGCTGCTTCAGATTCTGTGATAATTCCAACACAATGCGAGTATTTTGCGCTCGAAGGCCTTACAGCTCTACTTGAAACAATTGATAAAATTAAGATGTCGGTGAATGAAAGCTTAAAGGTTGGGGGTATTTTAAGAACTATGTATGACCCAAGAAATAATTTGGCGCAAGATGTATCTTCGGAATTAAAAAACCATTTTGGGAAAGATGTATTAAAGACAATAATTCCTAGAAATGTTAGCTTAGCAGAAGCTCCAAGTCACGGTACGTCTATAATTAGTTATGATAGAGGTTCTAAAGGCTCTATGTCATACTTAGCTCTTGCAGGTGAGCTGGTAAAAATTTCAAAAGCAAGGTAACAACAAAATGGCAAAAAGAAAAAGTGGTTTAGGAAATAAAGGGGTTGAAGTTCTTTTTAGCTCGTCAAAAGCTAAAAAAGTAAAAGCCAATGAAGCCTCTCAAGAAATAGAAGTTTCAAAGATTGGTGTAAGCCCATATCAGCCAAGAACAAATTTTAATGAAGAAAGTCTTAAATCTCTGGTTGAGTCTATAAGAGAGGAAGGAATTATACAGCCAATATTGCTTAGAAAAACAAAACAAGATGAGTATGAACTTATTGCCGGTGAAAGGAGGTTAAGAGCTGCAAAGATTTTGGGGCATAAGAAAGTTCCTGCAATTGTGAAACTTGTGGGAGATGAATCTGCTGCTATATATGCTTTACTAGAAAACGTTCAAAGAGAAAATTTAAATCCGATCGAAGAAGCTATAGGGTTAGAAAAACTGATCAAGAAATTTAAGTTTACTCAAGAAAGTTTATCTAAGAAGACTGGTAAATCAAGATCACATATCTCGAACTTGATAAGGCTATTATCGTTGGATACATATGTAATTAAACTATTGTCCGAGCAAAAGATTGATATGGGTCACGCAAGGGCTTTGTTACCCTTAGCTAAAAACTCACAAAAACTTTTTGCTGACAAGATAGTCAATCAAAAATTATCTGTTAGGGATGTAGAAAATCTTGTAAATGCAAAAAAAACACCCGTATTGAGAAAATCCTCAAAAAAAGCGAAGGATTCACAATTATTGAGTATTGAAAAGCAATTAAGTGAAAAATATGGGGTTTATGCCCAAATAGATTATTCTTCATCAAAAAAAAATGGCAAAATTATATTTAAATATAGTAATTTAGAAGTTTTAGAAGGACTTTTGAAAAAATTAGGATATAAAAAATAGTTTTTTGCAAAATTTGCTTAAAAATCGTAAAAAATGATTACATATACATTAAATTTATCAATATCATTATTAAATATATTGATAAATTTCCACACTCTTAATATACTGCATACCCGAAGAGATTATGTTTCTTAGAAAGCTATTAATTGAACTTTTAATATTTACGATAATAGCGTCAATTATATGGTTTTTCTCTGATATTTATGTGGCTTCTTCTTTCATATATGGGGCAAGTGTTAGCTTTTTTTCGAACGCATATTCCGCATATATGATGCTCTTTTACAGAGCTAAGTCGATTAAAGAAGAGGCTCGACGATTTTATATTGCAGAATTTGGAAAATGGTCTATTTCAGCAACAATGTTTGCTTTAATATTCCTAAAATTAGAAGTCGCGGAACCATTATTGTTTTTTGCGGCATTTATATTTGCAAATTTAGTAGCAATATTTTTTATAAAACTAAAATTTAGAAATAATAAATAATTATGGCGGCTGGCGCACAAACTAGTTCAGAGTATATTAAGCATCATTTGACCAATTTAACATTTGGCAAAGACCCGAGTGATGGTGTATGGAAACTAGCAGAAACTGCTCAAGATGCTCAAGAAATGGGTTTCTATGCTATTCATTTAGATTCGATGGGTTGGTCTATAGGGCTTGGTTTTATTTTTATTTTTTTATTTAGTTTTGTTGCAAAAAAAGCTAGTACAGGAGTGCCAGCAGGCTTACAAAATGCAATTGAAATGATAATTGAATTTATTGATACAAACGTAAAGGATACGTTCTCGCATACAAATAAATTGATCGCTCCGATGGCTCTTACAGCGTTTATGTGGGTTTTGTTAATGAACTTGATGGATTTGGTGCCCGTCGACTGGGTGCCTCAACTAGCAACATTTATTGGCGCTAATTTTTTTGGTATGGATCCTCATCACGTTTATTTTAAAATTGTACCAACAACAGATCCAAATGTGACTATGGGAATGTCGTTGTCAGTATTTTTTCTTGCTTTATTCTATAGTATCAAAAATAAAGGAGTCGGAGGTTTTGTTGGAGAATTAACTTTACATCCATTTTCTTCTAAAAATATTTTTATTAAATTAATTTTAATTCCTATAAATTTATTTTTAGAGGGAGTAGCGTTGTTAGCAAAACCTATTTCTCACGGGTTAAGGTTATTTGGTAATCTTTACGCAGGCGAAATGATATTTATTTTGATTGCGCTATTACCATTATATGCTCAATGGACACTTTCTGTTCCTTGGGCAATATTTCATATTTTAGTAATTGTTCTTCAGGCTTTTATATTTATGGTGTTAATGGTCGTATACATGAATATGGCACATGATACTGGAGAACATTAAGTATTTTTAATGACAATTAATAGTAGAGGGTAATTATGGAAACATCAGGATTAATATATATAGCAGGAGCTTTAATGATGGGGTTAGGAGCATTGGGCGCAGCAATAGGTATTGGAAATTTAGGTGGTAAATATATGGAAGGTATTGCACGACAGCCTGAATTAATACCAATGCTTAGAACTCAAATGTTCATCGTATTAGGGCTAGTAGATGCGGTCCCAATGATATCAGTTGGTATTGCGTTTTATTTATTATTTGCAGTTGCTTAAATATTTAATAAACAGGAGTAAAAATTGAATATTAATTTAACTTTAATTGGGCAAGCAATATCATTTGCTATTTTTGTATGGTTTTGTATGAAATTTGTTTGGCCACCGTTGACTTCAGCTTTAGAAGAAAGAAGAAAGAAGATTGCTGATGGTCTCTCCGCAGCTGAGCTTGGGCAACAAGCTTTGGAAAAGGCAAAAGAAGAAGTTGGTATAAAGCTTGCTGATGCAAAATCTGAGGCTAAAAATATAATATCTATGGCAGAAAAAAGACAGGGAGATATTTTAGATGAAGCAAATACTAAAGCTTCTGAGGAAGCTCAAAAAAAATTAAGGTTAGCAGAGCAAGAAGTGGAACAACTATCAATGAAACTAAAAGAATCTTTAAAAAAGGATGTCTCAAAGCTTGTAATTGAGGGAGCGGAAATGATTTTGAAAAAAGAAATTGATAAGAAAGCTCACGATAAAGCAATTCAAGATTTGGTAACTAAAATATAAAATTATGTCTGAATTACTCACAACAGCCAGGCCATATGCAAAAGCATTTTTTGAGAGTGCCAAAGAAAAAAATATGCTCGATGCATATCTTGATATGCTAAAAAATTTAGAAGCAGTTTCAAGTGAAATAAGTATAAAAAATATTTTACAGAATGATTCTTATAGCAGTTTATATAAGGTAAATCTTTTGTCAGACATTCTAAATGATACTACAGATGAAAATTTTATAAGGTTTATAAAACTATTGGCAGAAAATAATAGATTAAATGTAATCTCAGAAATTTTAAATTTATATGATAGCTATTTCCAGGACGAAAAAAATTTAAAAATAGCAAGGGTTGATACTGCAATTGAGTTAGATGAAGAACAGCTAAAAAATATCAAACAAGCCTTGGAAAAAAGATTTAAAAAAGAAATTAGTTTAGAACAAAATGTAGACCCAGCACTTTTGGCTGGAGCAGTAGTTAGAGTTGATGATCTAGTGATAGATGGTTCGCTTCGCGAACAGTTAAGAAAACTAGAATCTCAATTAATTTGAAACAATAGAGGTAAAAATAATGCAACTTAGTCCAACAGAAATTAGTGATTTAATTAAAAAAAGAATTGATGGTTCTGATTTATCTGCAGAAGCAAAGACAGAGGGAACAATTGTAGCAGTGACAGATGGTATTGTTAGAATTCACGGTTTGTCAAATGTTATGGCTGGAGAAATGATTGAATTTCCAAATAATACATTTGGTTTAGCTCTTAATTTAGAAAGAGATTCTGTTGGAGCAGTTATACTAGGTGACTATCAACATTTATCTGAAGGGGATATTGCTAAATGTACAGGAAAAATTCTAGAGGTCCCAGTAGGTGAGGAGCTAATAGGAAGAGTTGTAAATTCTTTAGGTGCGCCGATAGATGGGAAAGGTGAAATACAAGCAAATGAATTTTCACCAATAGAAAAAATTGCCCCAGGTGTTATTCAAAGACAATCAGTTGATCAGCCAGTGCAGACTGGGCTTAAATCAATCGATTCTATGGTACCAATTGGAAGAGGACAGAGAGAGTTAATTATTGGCGATAGACAGACTGGTAAAACTGCCATTGCAATTGACACTATAATCAACCAAAAAGGAACAGGAGTTAAATGTATTTATGTTGCCATAGGACAGAAGGCTTCGTCAGTTTCCAATGTAGTTAAAAAATTAGAAGAACATGGTGCTTTAGAACACACTATTGTTGTTGCTTCTACCGCATCTGAGTCTGCCGCAATGCAATATATTGCTCCATATGCAGGTTGTTCAATGGGAGAATATTTTAGAGATAAGGGAGAAGATGCTTTAATAATTTATGATGATTTAAGTAAGCAAGCTGTTGCATATAGACAAGTTTCGCTCTTATTGAAAAGACCTCCTGGAAGAGAAGCTTATCCTGGAGATGTATTCTATTTACATTCAAGATTACTTGAAAGAGCATCAAGAGTTAATGCTGAACATATAGAAAAAATCACTAATGGAAAAGTAAAAGGTAAAACCGGATCATTAACTGCTATGCCAATTATTGAAACTCAAGCTGGTGACGTTTCTGCGTTTGTTCCAACTAACGTTATTTCTATTACAGATGGGCAGATATTTCTTGAGACTAATTTATTTAATTCTGGATTAAGGCCTGCTGTAGATGCGGGTTTATCTGTTTCAAGAGTTGGTGGTGCTGCACAAACTAAATTAGTCAAGAAGCTTGGGGGCGGTGTAAGACTTGCTCTTGCGCAATACAGAGAGCTAGCAGCTTTCTCTCAGTTTGCATCTGACTTAGATGAGCAAACAAGAAAACAACTTGAACGTGGCGAAAGAGTAATGGAATTAATGAAACAAACACAATACTCTCCATTAAATATTTCATCTATGGGTTTAGTTCTTTATGCAGCAAATGAAGGATATTTAGATAATATTGAAGTTAATAAAATAAAAGACTTTGAAAAAGCGCTAATTGGTTTTGCTACTTCTGAATATGCTGATTTTATGAATTCAATAGAAGAATCTGGAGATTATAACGATGAAATTGGGTCAACATTAAAAGAGATGTTAGAAAAATTTGTATCAACACAAACTTGGTAAAGTAGATGTCAGGCGGAAAAGAAATAAAAGGACAGATCTCGAGTATTAAAAATACTCAGAAAATAACTAAAGCTATGGAAATGGTAGCGGCAAGTAAGATGAAAAAAGCTCAAGGGCGAATGTCTGCTGCAAGGCCATATGCTAAGATGATTAAGAATGTAGTTGGCCACTTGGCTAATGCACATCCTGAGTATAAGCACCCTTTTTTGGTTCAAAGAGATTCTGTCAAAAGAGTTGGTCTTATTATCATAAGTACCGATCGAGGTTTATGCGGAGGTTTAAATACAAATTTATTCAAGCAGGCTTTAAAAAAAATTAATGAATGGAAAAAGAACTCTATTGAAGTTGATGTTTGTGCAATTGGCTCAAAAGCAGAAAGGTTTTTTAAAAGATTAGATGTAAATTTAGTTGCTCAAGTTTCTCACCTTGGAGATAGTCCAGAAATAAACGATGTAATTGGCTCTATAAAAATTATGTTAGACAATTATATTGAGGGTAATATTGATGAATTGCATTTAGCAGAAAATAAATTTATTAACACAATGTCGCAAGAGCCAGGGGTGACGCATCTTATTCCAACTGAGCCTAGCCAGGAAGATGAACGTTCTCATCACTGGGATTATATTTATGAGCCGGATTCAAAAAGCGTCATTGATAATTTGTTGGTTAGATATGTTGAGTCATTAGTTTACAGAGGGATAGTTGAGAATGTCGCATGTGAAATGTCAGCAAGAATGGTAGCAATGAAGAGCGCATCAGACAATGCAAGTAATCTAATTGATGAATTACAATTAATTTATAACAAAGCTAGACAAGCATCTATAACGCAGGAACTTTCAGAAATCGTAGCTGGAGCAGCTGCAGTTTAGTGATTAACGGAGACTAAATAAAATGAGCACAGGAAAAATAGTACAGGTGATTGGGGCGGTAGTAGACGTAGAATTTGCAAAAGATTCTATACCGCAAGTTTATGACGCACTCAAAGTTGATGAAGCAGGTTTAACACTAGAAGTTCAACAACAGCTGGGCGATGGAATTGTAAGAACTATAGCGATGGGAACTTCCGATGGAATAAAACGAGGCATAGAAGTAACAAACACAGGGGCCCCAATTTCTGTTCCAGTTGGTGAAAAGACACTTGGAAGAATTATGAATGTATTAGGTGAGCCAGTTGACGAGGCTGGACCTATAGACGCTTCGAAAACGATGCCAATTCATAGAAAGCCACCAACATATGAAGAACAAGCTGGTGGGAATGAACTTTTAGAGACAGGCATTAAAGTTATCGACTTATTATGTCCTTTTGCTAAAGGCGGTAAAGTAGGTTTGTTTGGCGGCGCTGGCGTTGGTAAAACCGTAAATATGATGGAGCTTATCAGAAATATTGCTACCGAGCATAGTGGTTACTCTGTGTTTGCTGGTGTTGGGGAAAGAACAAGAGAAGGTAATGATTTTTTCCACGAAATGAAAGAGTCACAAGTTCTTGATAAAGTTTCTTTAGTTTATGGACAAATGAATGAGCCTCCAGGAAATAGATTAAGAGTTGCCCTAACTGGTTTAACAATGGCTGAGGATTTTCGAGATGAAGGTAAAGATGTATTAATGTTTATCGATAATATTTATAGATATACATTGGCTGGAACAGAAGTTTCGGCGCTCTTAGGAAGAATGCCGTCTGCTGTAGGATATCAGCCAACGCTTGCTGAAGAAATGGGGGCCCTTCAAGAAAGAATAACTTCAACTCAATCAGGCTCGATTACATCTATCCAAGCAGTGTATGTCCCTGCGGATGATTTAACAGATCCATCTCCAGCAACTACATTTGCTCATTTGGATGCGACAGTTGTATTATCAAGACAAGTAGCTGAGCTAGGAATATATCCTGCTGTGGATCCATTGGATTCAACAAGCAGACAGTTAGACCCTCTTGTTGTTGGGAATGATCATTATGAAGTTGCAAGACAAGTTCAAAATACTCTTCAAAAATATAAAGAACTAAAAGACATTATCGCAATATTAGGAATGGATGAGCTATCTGAAGAAGATAAACTTGTAGTTGCAAGAGCAAGAAAAATACAAAGATTCCTATCTCAACCATTTTTTGTTGCTGAAGTTTTCACAGGCAGTCCTGGAAAATACGTGTCATTGAAAGACACCATCAAAGGTTTTAAAAGCATAATAGATGGCGAATATGATCATCTTCCAGAACAGGCATTTTATATGATCGGTGGAATTGAAGAAGCTGAGGAAAGAGCAAAAACACTCTAGGAAAAAATAATGACAACAATGCACTTAGATATAGTTAGCGCTGAAGAAGAAATATTTTCTGGAAGTGTAAAAAACATAGTTGCAGCTGCAATGATGGGAGAAGTTGGTATTCATCCAAAGCACACTCCAATGATAACGCCATTAAAACCTGGCGAAATAAAAGTTATAACTGAAGATGGAGAAGAGCATTTTATCTTTGTTTCTGGAGGAGTTCTTGAAGTTCAGCCTGATATAGTTACTGTTCTAGCTGATACTGCTATTAGAGGAGAAGATTTAGACGAAGCTAAAGCTGCAGAATCAAAGAAAAGAGCAGAAGAAGCTTTGGCTGACAAAAATGATAAAATAGACGCTGCCAAAGCCTTGGCTGAGCTGGCTCAGGCAACAGCGCAACTAAAAATGATCGAAAACTTAAGGAAAAAAAGTAAGTAATTTTCTTAATTCCCACAGATTTTGTGCATATTTTGTAAACTCATAGTAGAATAAAGCCATTAAAACAAAATCAAAACTAAAATGAGTTTAAATATAATAATTCTTGCAGCTGGCAAAGGTAGAAGAATGCATAGTTCTTTACCAAAAGTCATGCATAAAGTTGGTGGGTCAACTATGCTTGAACATGTTTTAATTGCATCAAAAAAATTAAAGCCTAAAACAATTAATGTTGTAATAAATTCTAAAACTGATGATATAAAAAAATCCTTCGAACAATATGATGTAAATTGGTATATACAATTAAAACAAAATGGAACAGCTGATGCTGTAAAAACTGTACTACCTCACTTAGCTAACAATGAAAAAGTATTAGTATTGTATGCTGATACTCCATTGATAGATCATAAGCTTTTAGAAAAATTTATAAAATATATGCCAAAAAGTGATGTTAAAGTTCTTACGGTAAATTTAGAAAACCCATTTGGATACGGCAGAATAGTAAGGGAGCAAGCAGAAGAAGAAATCGTTGCAAAAATTATTGAAGAATTAGAAGCTGATCATATACAAAAAAATATTAAAGAATGTAATACAGGAATTATATTTAGTGATTCAACAACTTTAAAAAATTTAATTAGCAAAGTAGATAACAAAAATTCGAAAAAAGAATATTACTTAACAGATATTGTAAGTATTGCAAATAAAAATAATTTATTGGTAGTACCTTTGTTAGCTAAAGAATCTAATTCTTTACTAGGTGTAAATGATAAAATTCAATTAGAAAAAACAGAAAAGATTTTTCAAAATAATAAAAGAAACCATTTTCTAAGTCAGGGTGTAACTATGTTAGATTCTCAAACAGTATACTTTAAAGGTAATGTCTCAATAGGAGAGGATGTAGAAATTGAGCAAAATGTTGTTTTTGAAGGGACTGTTAAAATTGAAGATAACGTTAAAATTAGAGCAAATACAAATATAAAAAACACAAAAATTTCAAGTGGAACAGAAATAAAAACATTTTCAATTATTGAAGATTCTACAATAGGTAGTAATTGTAGTATCGGACCGTTTGCAAGAATAAGGCCAAATTGCAAACTTGAAGAAAATGTGGGAATAGGCA
>MDSW01007901.1_pt1 | contig 80815 bp, 76 predicted proteins | sample 811171 | NCBI WGS metagenome assembly MDSW01 (sample SAMN05326641, study PRJNA326480) | marine metagenome | isolation source: seawater | place: Atlantic Ocean: North West | collected 2012
CGTACCAGACTTATTGATATGAACAGCAGGATATACTCTTTTATCAGCTATTCTTCTATCTAGTGCTATTTCCATATTACCCGTGCCTTTAAATTCCTCGAAAATAACTTCATCCATTCTTGACCCAGTTTCAACAAGTGCAGTTGCAATGATTGTTAAGCTTCCACCCTCTTCTAAGTTTCTAGCTGCGCCAAAGAAACGTTTTGGTTTTTGGAGTGCATTAGCATCAACTCCGCCAGTAAGAACTTTACCTGAGGCTGGAGCTACTGTGTTGTATGCTCTAGCAAGCCTAGTTATTGAATCTAAAAGTATTACTACATCTTTCTTATGCTCTGAGAGCCTTTTGGCTTTCTCTAGAACCATATCTGCAACTTGAACATGCCTAGAAGCAGGCTCATCAAATGTACTTGATACAACTTCACCTCTAACAGTTCTAATCATATCAGTTACCTCTTCTGGTCTTTCATCAATCAATAAAACTATCAAATGAACATCTGGATAGTTTGCAGTAATGGAGGAAGCAATATTCTGAAGAAGAATCGTTTTTCCAGCCTTTGGTGGCGATACAATCAAACCCCTTTGACCCTTTCCAATAGGTGAAGCAAGATCAATAATTCGTGCTGTCAGATCTTCAACACTTCCCGATCCTTGTTCAAGTTTCAGCCTCTCCTCTGGAAAGTAAGGAGTTAAATTTTCAAATAAAGCTTTTGTTCTGACATTCTCCGGATCCTCAAAATTTATTTCAGAAACTTTTAAAAGAGCAAAGTAGCGCTCATTATCCTTTGGTGGCCTAACAGATCCTGAAACAGTGTCGCCGGTTCTGAGATTAAATTTTCTTATTTGAGTAGGTGAGACATATACATCATCTGGGCCAGCTATATATGAAGTATCAGCAGATCTCAAAAAACCAAATCCATCTTGAAGAATCTCTAAGACACCTTCTCCAAAAATTCTTTTATCTTCTGCAGCATGTGCTTTGAGGATTGAGAAAGTGATATCTTGTCTTCTCGTTCTAGAGATATTCTCAATACCCATCTCTTCCGCTGTTGTTTGAATTTCAGTTATTGATTTTGTTCTTAATTCAGGCAAACTAAGAACATCTTCACCCTCGAGCTCAGATTTTGAAATCACATCATCAGAGGTAAAAGTCGCTGCTCTGTCTTGAAAGTCTTTTTTATGTCTAGAATTTCTTTTTCTTCTATTTTTTCCGTTAGCTGGCATTTTTTTAGATATTTTGGTTTATAAAATCAGTAATTTGAGCCTTAGATGCTGCGCCAATATGTTGCGCTTCAACATTACCGGATTTAACTATCATCAAAGTTGGGATACTCCTTATTGAATAATTCATTGCAGTTTGATTATTGGAATCCACATCTAATTTGACAACACTTATCCTTCCTTCAAATTCCTCTGCTAATTCCTCTAAAATTGGTCCAATCATTTTACATGGGCCGCACCATTCAGCCCAAAAATCGATCAATACAGGTAGATCTGATTGAAGCACATCCGTCTCAAAATCTTTATCAGTACTATGTTTAATTTCCATATTGTTTAGAGTGATCTTTGTTGCTTTTTTGGTAAACAGGCCGAGAAATCGGTTTAGATATTCTATATTCTCTCCTTAGTTCTATATTTTGCAAGTCTTTTTTTACAATTTAAAGGTAGTTACGCAATCTCCTAGGGTTATAATTTATGAATGCATAGCAAGAATCTCATCGAAAAGTTATTGAAAATATCTAATGAAGCGGGGCAAGCAATAATGTCTGTCTATGAGACTGATAACTTCTCTATTGAAAATAAAAGTGACTCATCACCTCTCACAAAAGCAGATAAAATCTCCAATCAAATTATTTGTGATTCTCTCAAAATCTTAACCCCAAATATTCCCATAATCTCAGAGGAATCAAGTGATATAGAATTTTCTGAAAGAAAAATATGGGAAAAGTATTGGTTAGTTGATCCGTTAGATGGGACTAAAGAATTTATAAATAAGAATGGCGAATTTACAACTAATATTGCACTAATTGAAAAGCACATAGCCACAATGGGAGTTATCTCAATCCCTACTAGAAATGAATTTTATTGGGGCGATAAAGATTTTGGATCCTTCTCGTCAATAGGTCTTAACAGACAAAGAAAAATAAATGTTTCAAAAAGAGAGGGTAAACTCAGAATTTTATGCAGCAGATCACATCCCAGTAATGAACTTGAAAAATATCTAGACAAATTCACTGAATATGAATTGATAAAAAAGGGGAGTTCAATAAAATTCTGTATGATCGCTGCTGGAAATGCAGATATTTATCCAAGACTCGGTAAAACATCAGAGTGGGATGTGGCTGCTGGTTCTGCAATCGTTAAGTATGCAGGAGGCAGCACAAAAACATTGGACGGCAGAGAACTAGAGTTCAATAGGAAAGAATCATACCTTAATCAACATTTTATTGTAAGCAATTGATGCAGACTCAAAATCTGCATGATTCATAATAAAATATTTTTTACACGATTCGCAATTGCAAGTGAAGCAGTCAATCCGGGGGATTCGATACCAATCAAATTAATCAGTCCATCAGCGTCGTGCTCCTTAGGTGATTGAATAATAAAATCAGATTTATTATGATCAACGTGTGTTCTAATTCTGATGCCTGTATAGTCTGGAGTGAGAAGACTAGGGTCGAAATCTTTAAAATATTTCTTGATTGAATCTGAAAACTTAGCCCTTCTATGAACGGTATCATCAAATAAATAGTCTGTATTATTTGATATCTCTGCATCTGGGCCAAATCTTAAAACTCCAGAAACATCCGATGAAGTATGGATACCTAAGCCTCCTTTTTCGGGAATAGGATATATTAAGTGGTTAAAGGGGTTAGCAGCACTATATTTATAATAGTGTCCTTTAATATAAATAGATGTATAAGGTTGCTCTATTCCTAGCTTTTCTGATATTTCTATTGATTCATAACCCGCTGAATTAATTAGCAAGTCTGTCTCAATATTACAATCTGATTGACCTCCTACAGAAATCTTCCATCCCGAGTTATGTTTTTCCCCATTCAGAAATGGGCAATCCAAAATAATGTAGCCGTTATTATTTTCAATAATTGCCTCATGAACCATTCCATAAGCATGGCTGTCAATAAGCCCTGTCGACTCAATAAAAAGTGCTGAGTGTGCAGTCAGATTGGGCTCCATCTTAATTAATTCTCCCTTATTTAGAAGCCGAATTTCCTTGAGACCATTTTCAGTTCCGTTTCTTAACAAATTCTCAAGATCATTCATCGAACTAATATCATTTATAAATATGAGTTTCCCAACTCTCTGATAATCTATTTGATTTTTGTCACAAAACTCGTATAACAATTCGTTGCCCTGTATGCATAATTCTGACTTCAAAGAATTTTTTGGATAATAAATTCCTGAATGGATAACCTCAGAATTGTGGCTGCTGGCATGTTGAAGGGTAGACTTTTCTTTGTCTATGACAATAACCTCTAGTCCACTTAATGATAGTTTTGAAGCAATTGATAAGCCAATAATACCAGCACCAATCACAACACATTCCGTCCTGATTGTTCTATTTTTTTTCATATTAGCCAATTAGTCTGGAACATTTCTCAGCAAGTGACCTAGATGAAGTCCATTTACCTCCAAAGACTGTTACCAAGTTACCGACAACTTCAAAACCATATTCTCTAGAGATTTGATTAGGATCATCTTTAGATCTTATTAATGGCCTCACTCCAGAAAAAAAATCAATTATGTCCTTTTTCGTTTTTTTTCTATGGAAGTATTTATTATAAGCATTCAATAAGTAGATAAACTCTTCTTTACTTGCTGTTACCCTATCATCAATATCCTGCCTTACTTCGGTTGTCCCAACCATAGTTTTATTATCATATGAAATTACAAAAAAAAGTCTTTTGTCATTTGATTCCAATAAAAAAGAACTATTAATTTTTTCATCAAAAATAATATGTGACCCTCTAATCAGATCGATACTTTTTTCACACTTAATTCCGCTTTTCTTAAGAAGTCTCTCTGCGTATGGGCCACTTGCATTTATTATCTTGTCAAAAACCAAACTACTTTGGTCATTAAAAAATAATCTTCCGTCAGTTTTAATCTTACTAACTTCTCTATTAGTAAATATTTTGACGCCCCTATCTTTTATAATATCTGCAATAAAAAGACCCAACTTATAATCGTCCATTTGTGCATCAAAGAATGATAGTCCAGATATTAAACCCTCACTAGATAAACTTGGTTCAATTTTAAGTAATTCCTCTTTAGAATATTTTTGATGTTTACGAATATTCCTTTTGCCTGCCAAAAAATTATAAAGATGCAGGCCTGATAAATATATCCATCTCTTTCTATATGATTCCTTATAGATTGGGATAATGATCTCTAAAGGACTAACCAAATCTGGAGCATAATTTAACCAAAAATCTCTTTCTTTAAGTGATTCTTTTACTTGTGAAAAATGAAACTGCTCAAGGTATCTTATTCCACCATGTAAAAGTTTTGTGGATTTTGATGAAGTTCCACACATAAGAGAGTCCCTTTCAAAAAGAGAAACATCATGATTATTAATTTCAAGTTGTCTTGCAATCATAAGACCATTAATTCCTCCTCCAATGATTGCAATTTTCATTTCAAAATTATTTTAATTATAATATTTCTTATACCATGACAAAAAATTTCCTATGCCAGTGTCAATGTCAACTGAGGGTTTGTAATTCACTGCTTCGAATAAGTGATTTGTGTCAGCATAAGTCTGATATACATCACCAGGTTGCATTGGTAGAAAGTTTTTTTCTGCCTCTATACCTAAACCTTTTTCTATTGATTTAATAAAATCTAATAATTGAACTGGGCTGCCATTACCTATATTAAATAGAGCGTATGGTGTTGCATCATTGCCTTGCTCTTCTGAAGGCTCGAGTACACTCTCATTTGGAATCAGAGCTTGAACTCTAAATATACCCTCAACAATATCATCTATATAAGTAAAGTCTCTTGATAGATTTCCATTATTGTAAACATCGATTGATTGCCCAGAAAGAATGGATTTTGTAAATTTGAATAATGCCATATCAGGTCGACCCCATGGCCCATAAACTGTAAAAAATCTTAATCCCGTTGTAGGGAGATTATATAGATGAGAATAAGTGTGTGCCATAAGCTCATTTGCTTTTTTAGAAGCCGCATAAAGAGAAATAGGATTGTCTACGTTATCAGTAACCTTAAATGGTATGCTTTTATTTAAACCATAGACTGAGCTGGATGAAGCATAAATTAAGTGTTCAACACCGTTATCTTTGCTCGCCTCTAGAATTGTCATAAATCCCATAACATTAGAATCTATATATGCATATGGATTTTCTAGCGAATACCTTACACCTGCTTGTGCCGCTAGATGAATGACCCTATCAAAGCTGTTTTCCTTAAAAAGCTTATTTATTGTTTTCTTATCTGCAAGATCTGCCTTTATAAACTTGAAATTTTTTAATTCTTCTAGAATATCAAGTCTAGATAATTTTAAGCTTACATCATAATAATCATTTAAATTATCAAGTCCAATCACTTCATGGCCATCATCATGAAGCCTAATAATAGTGTGAAAACCTATAAATCCCGCTGCGCCAGTAACAAGAAATTTCATAACTTTTATCCGTAAAAACTAGTGATTAGATGAACTATATTATAGATCATATGAATAAACTGTATCATACTGACTTTCAAACAAATTTGATCAAGGAATAGTCCACAATGACTAAATGTAGTGTTTCTATTGTTTTTTATAATACTAAACAAGCTGTTGCTGAAAAAACAATATCTAGTCTCTGTACTTGCAGCATGATAGACAAAATATTTATTGTGGATAACGGAGGAGAATTAAACTACGAAAATATTAAACAAATATGCTCCGATTCTTTTATAGAGCTATCACTAGATTTCACTGAAAATAAAGGCCTTTCAGTAGCCCAAAATCAAATTATTAATAAAAAAGATTTGTCAGAGTTTCACCTCATACTTAATCCTGATATCTTTATTGATGATGAATCTATGAGTAATTTATTAGATTATTTCCAAGAACATCCTGAAGTTTCAGCTCTTGGTCCACAAATTGTCCTCCCTTCAGGTGAAGTGTATCCTTCAGCTAAGATGAATCCAGACCCTTTTACGCAAATCATTAGGCGATTTTCACCAGATGGTAAGACAAATTCTAACTATGAACTTAGGAATTATAAATTCAGTAATCCTCTGAAAGTTCCCATGATTAGCGGGTGTTTTATTCTCACAAAATCTAAGTATCTAAAAAGCATAGGTGGTTTTGATCCACGCTTTTTTTTGTATTTTGAAGACATTGATTTGTTGATGAGATTAAAGGATTATGGAGAAATTCACTATAACCCAGATTGCTCTGTAACCCACCTTCATGCCGATGCCTCTAGAAAATCAATCAAAATAATGATTTATCACCTTTCTTCATTTATTAAATATTATTCAAAATGGGGATGGAAAATAGAAGAGAAGTATTTAGGAGAAAATAACCAAATATTGAAGATCTTAGATTATAAGTCAAAAAAAATTAGGTCTTATCAATCACAGTAAGGTCTGGAATCGCTACAACAAATTTAGCTCCCCATTCATAGATATATTGGTTTCTGTGAATAATCTCATCCATATGATTCCAAGGTAATATAATTATATAATCAGGCTTTCTCCTTTTTAGCTCCTCCCTGTCTACAACTGGAATCATCGAGCCAGGAAGAAACGTATTTTGTTTAAATGGTGTGTCATCAACTACAAAATCAATATCATCAAAATTAGGTTGTACAAAATTTAAAAAGGTATTCCCTTTGGCTGCAGCGCCAAAACAGCATATTGATTTATTTTCATCCTTTTCCTTTTTCAGAAAGCTTAAAAAGCTATTCTTTATATTATTTACATTAGTTTGAAATTCACTAATTCTGTCTTTTTCAAAGATTTTAGATGAGATTTCTTCATTGAGAACATTATCTACTCTTGAGGTTATTGAATGCTTTTCGTTAGATTGGTGACAAATATAAACTCTTAAGCTACCACCATGAGTTGGAATATTTTCAACGTCAAAGATCTTAAGGTCATGTTCTGAAAGGATATTCTTCAATGCTGTTATTGACAAATAACTAAAGTGCTCGTGATAGATTGTATCAAACTGCAATTGATTGACTAAGTTGAGATAGTGAGGGAATTCTATTGTGCAAATTCCACCAGTAGTCATCAATATTTTAATACCAGAAACAAAATCATTAATATCAGGAACATGGGCTAGCACATTATTCGCAATGACTAGGTCGGGATCTTTTGTTGATACAATCCTGGAAGCCAAAGACTCTCCAAAATAATCAATAATTGTGTCGATTCCTGAATTTATTGCGACATTTGCGACATTTTCGGCTGGATCAATACCAAGCACGTTGATGTCATTGTCTTTGAAATTTTTTAGCATATATCCGTCATTGCTTGCAATTTCTATGACTAAACTATCTTGATCCAATTCCAGTTTGCTAGTGATATGATCTGCATATTTCTTACAATGATCTAGCCAGTATTCTGAATAGGATGAGAAATAACCGTAATGATCAAATATCTCTTTTGAGTCAATAACCGTAGTATGTTGGACTAGCTTACAAACGTCACATATTTTTACATGTAATGGATATTGATTCGCAACAATTGATTTATCTGAAATATAATTATTGGCATATGGTTGTTTGCCCAAATCAATAAGTGTTTGAGTCAGTTTTGACGAACAAAAACTACAGTATGATGATTCATCTTTTTGGCTCATATTAAATGCTTTTACTCTTTTTTATGATATTTTCAGCCCTTATGTTCCAAGTATATTTTGTTTTATAGTCCAGATATGCATTTTTAGCAACAGTATCATAGAGATTGCTATCACTGGAAAGCATATCTAAGGCTTCAGCCCAAGAATCAGAGTCTGTAGGTTCTACTAAAATTGAATTATGCTTGTGTTTTAAGATTTCTCTCAAAGACTTTAGGTCTGAAGATATTATTGGAACACCGCTCGCTAGATAATCAAACATTTTCATTGGTGACATCCAATCGGAAGTATTTGATCCCTTGCCATCCTCACCAACACTAAGTTTTCTTTGGTAAGGCATCAATAAAATATCAGCAACTTGCATCCTATCTAATGCTTCTTTATGAGAAATGTGAGGATAGTGCTTTAAGTTATTTAGTGTGGATAGGTCATTCAAATCATCGCATTCTGTTTTTGTTCCACCGTAGATTAAAAAAAGAACTTTTGGTCTCTTATGAGCCATTTCATAAATTACTTCAACTCCTCTGCCTTCATGGATTGCACCAAAATAACTACAAACTAAATCCCAATTCTGATGGCCAGTAACATCATCTAATAACTCTTTTTTTCTATGAGGGCTAATAGGCTTAATACCCTCTTTTGCAGCATCAGGAAGAATGATGTGATTAAAATTTTCAATTTCTAGATGATTTCTTATAAATTTTAGCAGTTGACCAGAAATCAATATTGTTGTGACACTGTTTGATCGAATAATGGATTTCTGCATAAATTTCTTTAAACCAAATTCAAGTTGATGAGTTTCAAAAAATATCCTTTTTCTCAGAATTACGGCTAAGACAAAGGATGCATAGAGATTTCTGGAAATAATTAAGTCTGGTATAGGATTCTTGAAAAAATAAAGCAAGAATAATAACATTATTTTTATGTTTGTAGCTGTTGAGCTCTTGCTGAAGTAACTGATTATATTAATTTCACGAAAACTTAGCCCATAACCATCATCAACTGCTTGGCGGAACTCGCTAGAATCTCTAATCGTTCTTTTACAAAATAATGTAACGCTATTGCCGATTGAGTTTAGTGCATGAGTTTGCAAAATTACATGAATTGAGTTTGCAGACCGAGAAGGAATTTCTGATGGAGAGATATAATAAATCTTCATATCAGTATCCCAAAAATATTCTGTAGTCATCTACCAGAAAAGTATAGTTTTCAAGCTTCTGTAAAATTACATAATTAAGAAATGCTAGAGATAACCCTCCTAAACATGCAAATATTGATAGCTGCCTATTAGCAGAAAAATTATATAAAAGATAAGTTATCAGGATTGGCTCAACAGAATAGAAATGTCCCCCAAACCTAAATGCGAAAAGTGCTAATGGGGCAAAAATAATCATCAAGATGGTACTAAGGAAATACGCATTAAAGAGTAAATTATAAAAAGGCAAAACTTTACGTATATTAGTCTTTGAATCAATAAATATCAGAAATGATACTGTCAGAGTTTGTTGTACTAACTTGAAATTACCAAGACCTGCATCATACACATAAACATCATATGTTAAATAATTTGCAATCAATGGTGGTAATAACCCAATATCTGCGAGCCAATTTAGAGATATTGTTGAAAGATCAAGAAAGTAAGTGACAACAGCAATTATTAAAATGGAAACAAGGAGTTTTGGCTTAAAATAACGATTTAAGTAAACGAGAAAAATAGATAAAAATCCTACATATTGAACTAAACCTCCTAAAAAAATTAAAGACCAATACTTAATCTTATCCTTATTACATATGTAATAGACAATAGGTAACACGAGTGCGCTTGCAAAACCTGCTCTAATAGTCGCAAATTCCTTAAAAATTATTTCATGACTCAAATAAATTAAGAATGCTAAAAAAAAGTACCTAGTAAATTTCTGAAAATATACCGCATGAAGAAATATACTCATAAATGCAAACAAAAGAACCAACGCCTGTGAATTCATATTTAGTGATTTCAGAGACGACATAATCAATGAGAAAACAGGTCCTTGAGTGACTGCACTATAATTTTCAATACTAAAGTAATTACCTAAAGTCACAGCATAATTATAAAATCGTGTGTACTCATTATCGCCCCTTAAGCCTATAGCAAGGGAAATCATGAAAACAAAAATATAATAAATATAAATATAGTTTTCATCCTTTATGCTATCAATTTTTATCGGATCAATAATCGAATAGGAATGAGCTAAAGAGAAACAAAAGAAAATAGAAACAATTAAAAAGTATTCCATAAGATTAGCCCAATAATCTCAAAAGCTTGTCTTTTGCATTTTTTTGAGTAAATCGATCAGGCAGAAGTGATTTCTTTTCTCCCAGCTTGGCATCCAATAATTCTAGAATCAGTTTCACTGAAATCTCTAACTGACTATTTTTATTGAATAAAACACCATTATTTTCATTGATGATTTCTGAATTACCATCAACATCTCTCATTAAACAAGGTAATCCTAAGAAAAGAGCTTCAAGGGCTGCTCTGGAAATACCTTCACTCATAGAAGGCATTATAAATATGTCTGCTTTAGAAACAATATGATATGGATCCGTGATATGTCCATGGAAAACTACATGGTTGCTAATTTCTAGATACTTTGCATAAGCAAATAAATCATTCATCAGAGGGCCATCCCCAATCATATGAAGAGTTGTATTGATACCCTTATCTATGACAATTCTCGTAGCTAATAAGGCTAATTTTGGTTGCTTTCTTTGAGTCAAAGAACCAGTAAAAACAAGCCTGAGATGATCATCGCGTTTTGGAGATCTGTAACGCTCTATTGTCTTTTCATCAACAAAGTTCTCAATCAAAATCAATGAAGTTTTTTTATCAAGATGCTCTACCTGTTTCAACATTTCCTTAGAAAGGACAAATATCATCTCAAAATGCATGAAAATTAAATTATGAATAGCATTTAGGAGATATCCAATAACTGGGCCGTAAGTAAATTTATAATTAAGGGCATTGTTGGCTCTAATACTCGATATTCTTTTTCGGTCTTTGACAAATAAAATATTAAAAAGATCTGCAGAAAAGCAGATTGACATGAAAATCGTATCATTCGGTTTTGAATCCACATATGCTCTAAACCATTTTATTCTTTCTATCCATCCACGATTTTTTGATAGATCTTCTTGAGAAATGCTCTCATTAAAATCTACATCCTCAGAAAATCCACCCTTAATTGATATTACTTCTATATCAAAGTCTTCTTGAATTGTATTTGCAATAGCTGAAGCACCAAGTATCGGCCCAGTTCTAACTATTTTTGGCAATAAAATAACAAGATTTTTTCTTTTCATAAGTGGATTTTTTTTATTTTTTTCCTGAAGACTATCACTGTAGTCCGGCATATGAAATCTAGAAACCGTCAATGAATTCTGGTTCAAGGTGCTGATCTATTTCAATGTCACACGAGGCTTTTTTTCCTATAACATCATTAAAAAATTCGGCTTTTATTTTTCCTGTGCCTGGCCTCTTAACCCATATATTTTCTTTAGAAAACAGCTCACCCTTATTGATTGGCTTTATCGAAACAACAGTTGCAAAAGCAAAGTCAATGGTACCCTGTTCCTCAGGGATTGCATGTTTACTTCCGCCCGATGCCTTAAAAATGGCTTTTGATCCTTTTATCAAGTCGTCCAATGCGGATGGATCCATAGAACATGAGATATCAGGCCCTTCTCGTTCCATAGAATCAGTATAATGCTTCTCGATAATGCTTGCGCCGAGTCCCATTGCAGCAAGGCAAGTATAATTATCAACAGTATGATCAGATAGTCCAATCACTGCATTTGGAAAAGCATTTTTCATCTCCTCCATAGCACCCAATCTGACTAACTCATGAGGTGTCGGATATATGTTAGTACAATGAAGAAGAGCATATGGAATGTCATTTGATTCAAAAATCTTGACCGCTTTGGAAATGCTTTCGATATCATTCATGCCAGTGCTTAAAATTATTGGCTTTCCAAAAGAAGCGACGTGCTCGATTAATGGGTAATTATTGCACTCACCAGATCCTATCTTATAAGCTGGTATGTCAAACTCTTTTAAACGGTCTGCGGCTGCCCTTGAGAAAGGTGTGCTAATAAATAGCATCCCACTTTCCTCAACATAGTTCTTAAGTTCAAGTTCATCCTCATAAGAAAGTGCAAAGTTATTCATTACTTCATAGATAGATTCCTCACAGTTATCAGGTATTATTTTTTTTGCTTCTTGAGACATTTCATCTTCTACAATATGAGTTTGATGCTTAATAATTTCAGCACCCACATTCTTAGCAGAGTCTACCATCTGCTTAGCAACTTCAATATCACCACCATGGTTTATACCTATCTCAGAAATTATAAGCGGAGGATTATTGCTTCCAATGGCTCGTTCATCTATTTTAAATTCTTTCATCTATGTGTTCCTAATGTGCTTTGAATCTCTATATCGATCATATTTTCAATTAATTTATTATATATAATGAGAATTTGAAATAAGTATAGATTTTATTTTTGATAAATAATTCCCTTAAGGAAATTAAATAGATGAAGAAAAGTATTCTAGTTTGTGGCGCTGGCTCTATAGGAAAAAGGCATATTAGAAATGTTCTTCAATCTGGCCATGATGTAATAGTTTGGAGACAAAGATCAGACCTGAATCAGAAACTTCTAGAAGAATTTGATAAAAAAATTACTATTGCAGATTTAGATATTCATAAAGCAATTGAATCTGTTGATGCAGTCATAGTTGCAAATAACACTATTGATCATAGGGGTGTTATTGAGAAATCAATAGAGTTAGCAAAACATCTTTATATTGAAAAACCAGTAGACATAGACCATAAAGGTCTGAGAAATTTGATGGCTCAAGCAAATAAAAAAAACTTAGTTGTTGAAGTAGGTTGTCAACTAAGGAAGCACCCTTCACTAATAGAGCTAAAAAAAATAATTGATAAAGAAAATATGAAAGTCCTGACTTTTAGGATGCACGTCGGTCAGAGATTAGAATACTGGAGGCCGGGAACAGACTATAGAAAATCATATAGTGCACAGCGAAAAAAAGGTGGTGGCGTACTTCTTGATCTTATTCATGAGATTGATCTTTGTTTGTGGCTACTAGGTGAAATCAGTGAAGTTTATGGCACCTTATCAAAAGTGAGTGATCAAGAGATAGATGTTCATGATCTTTCCAACATTATAGTAAACCTGGAATCTGGATCTTCAGGATCGATTCAGCTTGATTTATTTAGTCCATCACTAAGAAGGGGGCTAGAAATAATTTCAAGTGATAAAATACTTATGTGGGACTATAATCAAGGCGGTCTTGAGATGATTAAAAAAGATGTTAAGGAAACTATTTTTAATCCTCCGATGTCTTTCTCAAGAAATGATATGTTTTTAGAAATGATGAATCATTTTCTGAATAGACTTGATGATGAAAAAATTACTCCTGCATGTTCATTTGAGTCAGGGATTAGATCACTAGAAATAGTAAATGCAATTGAGGAATCCAGTTTGAAAAAAGCATCGATAATAACTTCAAGTTTTTCTGGGAAATGACCACAATAGCTGTAATATCGGCGAGAGGAGGCAGCAAAGGTCTTAAAAATAAGAATATAAAACTGCTTTTAAACAAGCCTTTGATCGTATGGTCAATTGAGCAGGCAAAGCAAACTCCGGAAATTGATTATGTCTTTGTTTCCACAGATTCAGATGAGATAATGAAAATTGCTGGTGATTCTGGTGCGATAATTCCGTTTAAAAGACCTGAGCATCTTTCAAATTCTACTGTAGGCAAGTTTGATGTATGGAAGCATGCCCTTGATGAATGCGAAAAATATCTTGGTGAAAAAATTACTACTTATGTAGATCTAGATTGTACAAATCCATTAAGGAGTCCTAGCGATATCACCAAAGCGATAGAGCTCTTTAAAGACCTTAAAGAAGATAATATTGATGCTGTTTTTTCAGTATGTGAAGCAAGAAAAAATCCTTATTTCAACTTAGTTGAATATGATGATGATGAAAACTTAAAAATATCAAAGATAATGGATAGCAGAGTTGTAAGAAGACAAGATGCGCCAAAAGTTTTTGAACATGTAGCAAGTATATATGTACTCAAGCCTGAATTTATAAGGACTAAAAATAATCTATTGGATGGAAGAGCGAGAGGATATGACATTGGTACAGAAAAAAGTTTTGATGTAGATTCTGAACTAGATTTTGAAATTATAGAGTTTCTAATAAAAAAGAATTATGAATAAGAAAAAACACTTTGGCCTTGAAGGCAAAAAAATAGTTCTGGTTGGTGCAACTGGGATATTAGGTAAGGTCTACTCTCATGCGCTTGCAGCTGAGGGAGCTGAGCTCGTATTAATGGATCATCCAAATACAGATATAGTTGAGCTTGCCTCTGAATTGTCTGCTCATGGAATCAAAATGGATCTAACTGATGAGGCTGCAATAATATCTTCTTTAAGTGAAGCACATGGTGTTCTTGGTGATTTTGATGGTTTAATCAATAATGCTGCTGCCACTGGAGAGAATCTTCTCAAAAGAGGAAATGCCTTTGAATCATTTGAAAAATTCCCTCTTGATGCATGGAAATATGGTCTTGATGTAAATCTAACTGGAACATTTTTAATGTGTCGTGAAGCTGGTACTAAAATGAATAAAATTGGATCTTCAATAATTAATATTTCGAGTATTTATGGGATAAATGGACCAGATCATAGAATATATGAAAATCAAGAATTCAAATCAATGGCTGTCTATTCTGCGAGCAAAGCTGGCGTGATTGGTCTAACAAAATGGCTTTCTACATGGTGGGCAGATCAAAATATAAGGGTGAACTGCGTTACCCCAGGGGGGATATATAATGATCATAATAAAGAATTTGTAGAAGCTTACTCTCAAAGAACTCCTTTAAAAAGAATGGCTGAAAGAGAGGAGCTAGTAGGCATAATTTTGTTTTTACTAAGTGACTTATCTAGTTATTGTACTGGGCAAAATTATATTGTTGATGGCGGCTACTCCACATGGTAATTGAGTAATATTTTTGAAAAATAAACTTAATGTAATAATCACTGGTGCCAGTGGAAATATAGGCTCAAAACTTCTAAATTCATATTCAGATGATAAAGTTATGGGTATCTCAAGAAATTACAGTTCAGATAGTAAAATATATCAACTTGATAATTATAGAAAACTTCCAGCGTGTAATGTTCTCTTCCATTTAGCTGAGGAGAATGATCGAAATATAGCTAATAAACAGGGCAAAAAATATGTGGCAAAAACTATAGAGCGAATGAATACTCTTCTTGATCAAGACATAAAGCACATAATTTATGCATCTTCCGCTTCCGTATATTCAGATAAAGAAAAATATTGCAGAAGACCTCAAGAATCAGTAACTCCAACAGATTTTTATACGGAAGCAAAAATCATCAATGAAAGAAGAGTTATCAGCGCAGGTGGAACAGTTGCTCGCTTGAGTAATGTGATAAGTGATACTGCTAGAAAAGGTGTCATCATTGAAATTATTGAGCAACTAAATCGTGGAAATATGATCAGGCTAATTGATTCATCCCCAGTAAGGGATTTTATCTTTATTGATGATATTATATCTTGCTTTAGAAGAATGGAGTCCATGAAAAAAAATGGAATATTTAATATCGGTACTGGGTTTGGCACTTCAATACTGGATTTAACAAATCTTTTAGCCGATTTAATGAATAAGAAAATTACCATATCTTCAAAGTCTAAAAGGTCTGAATCAAATTTAGTTTTAGATATAAAAGAGACCGAGGAATGCTTTAACTGGAAGCCAGAATATTCACTGAATGATAGCCTGAAAAAAATATTAGAGAAAAATAAATGAAAAAAAGAATTATTGCAGTTTATACAGGAAATAGAGCCGAATATGGTCTTCAGTATCCAATACTTAAAGCAATTGATGCGCATCCAGACCTAGAATATAAACTCATTGTTTCTGGTGCCCACTTAGATAAAAATTTTGGAGAAACTTTAGACGAAATTAAATCGGATGGTTTTGATATTCATGCTGAAGTAGAAATTGATATGAAAGATGACGGATCCTCAGACTCTACAGCAAATGCGATTGGAACTGGAATGCTATCTCTTAGTGAAAAGTTGCTCGAAATAAAACCAGATATTCTTGTGGTTTACGCAGATCGATTTGAAGGCTTTTCAGCTGTAATCACAGGCACACAAATGAATATTCCTACTGCTCATATTGAAGGCGGCGATATCACAGAAGGAGGTGCCCTTGATGATTCTGTGAGGCATGCAATGACAAAGCTAGCTCATCTGCATTTCACAACCAATCAACAAGCATCAAATAGAATTTTAGGAATGGGTGAAGAGTCATGGAGAGTTCATACAGTGGGATTTCCAGCAATTGATCTAATAGGTGAAGATAATTATGCAACAGCTAAAGAAATTGAAGAAAAACTCAATATTGATACCAAAAAGCCCGTAATTCTTTTCACACAACATTCAGTAACAACTGAGTTTGACTTGTCGAGTGACCAAATAAAGCCATCCCTTGATGCACTATGCGCCTTATCAGAATCAAATAAATATGAAATCATCATAACTTACCCAAATAATGATGCTGGGGGGAAAAAAATTATCGAAACAATAAGAAACTACAAATTAAAAATGAAAAATATTGGTGTTTATCCTTCGCTAGGGAGATATCTTTATCATGGTGTGTTGGCACTTAACTTGGCAAGGGGTAAGCATGTTGTTTGTGTAGGTAATTCATCATCAGGCATAAAGGAAACTCCTGCCTTTGGATGTCCAACAGTGAATATAGGGAGCAGACAAGAAAGTAGGCTTAGAGGTGAGAACGTTATAGATACTGAATATGATAAAGAAGAGATCATTAAAGCAATTAAATCTTGTATAGAGGATGAGACATTTATAAAAAAATCTAAAAACACTAAAAATCCATATGGTGAAGGCAATTCAGGTAAAAAAATTGCAGATGTTCTCTCTCGGGTTACTTTAGACAAAAAGATACTTAGAAAAAAAATGACGCTTCAAGGACTAGTAAATGATGAAGGCTGGTTCTCTTAATGAAGTCTCTCAGCTTAGAATGCAAAGTTTTAGATGCTATCGAGTATATAGAATCCTCAAAAAAGACAATTGCTCCAATAACTCATGAAGGTAAGTTGGTTGGTATTGTTTCTGATGGTGATATCAGAAGGGGTATCATTAGTGGTGAAAATGTCGATAGCTCTATACAGAGTATTATGAGGTCAAGCCCAGTTGTGATTTATGATGATGAATCTCAAGAAAATATAAAAAAGATATTTGAAGAAAATAATATCGAAGCAATCCCTATTATTGACAGAAATGATCAATTCGTCACTATTCTTCATAATACAGATCTATTTCCTTCATCAAATCAGCATGAATATTTCCTAGATAAAGATCTAAAAGTTCTGATTTTAGCAGGCGGGAAAGGTGAAAGGCTTTTGCCAATTACAAAAGATATCCCAAAAGTCCTAGTAAATGTCGGCGGTAAGTCAATCTTAGAAAGAATTATAATCAACCTCAAAAACCTCGGCCTGAAGTCATTCTTTTTATCTATCAATCACCTCGGAAAGATGGTTGAAGATCATTTCGAAGATGGTTCTAGGTTAGATATCAATATTAAGTACCTCAAGGAAGAAAAAAAGCTTGGTACAGCAGGGCCAATTGGCTTAATGAATGATTTTGATGATTTACTCGTTATTAATGGTGATGTTTTGACAGATGTTGATTACATATCAATGTTTAAATATCACAAAGAGAATGCTGGTTTTATGACGATTGGTGCTGCAAACTATCATGTGAATATACCGTATGGTGTTTTAGAAATGTCAGGTGAATCTCTCAATGGGATAAAGGAAAAGCCTTCTGAATACTTTTTATGCAGTGCAGGAATTTATATAGTTTCATCAAGAGTCAGGAGTTTCATACCTGAAAATGAATACTTTGACATGAACATTTTAATTGAAAAAATAATCAATAAAGGACACAAGATAAATGTTTTTCCTATCCATGAAGATTGGATTGATATTGGAAATAAAAATCAATTGGAAAAAGCTAGAACAAGAATTAAAAAAGGAAATTAAATGAATTTTGATCTTTCGGGTAAAAAAGTTTTTGTAACAGGTGCTGATGGTTTTATTGGGAGTCACCTAGTTGAAAAATTAGTTGCAAGTGGAGCAGATGTAAAAGCATTAGTCTACTATAATTCCTGGAATCAGATTGGTTGGCTGAATGATGTAAATACCGAGATAATTAACTCTATAGAGATAGTCAATGGTGATGTTCGAGATGCACATTTTATAACTCAAGCCCAAAAAAAAAGTAACTATATCTTTCATTTATCAAGTCTAATTGGCATTCCCTATAGTTATGTTGCGCCTCAATCATACATTGAAACAAATATTCTAGGTGCACTTAATATAGTTCAGGGGGCAATGGAAAATAATGCAATTGAAAGAATTTTGCATGTTTCAACTTCAGAGGTGTATGGTTCAGCACAAAAACTCCCCATGGATGAAAATCATCCACTTGTAGGCCAATCTCCCTATTCAGCAACTAAGATCGGAGCAGATAAAATCGTTGAAAGTTTTTACCTTAGTTTTGGCTTGCCATCTGTTACAGCGAGACCTTTTAATACATTCGGACCAAGACAAACAGCAAGAGCTGTAATACCAACCATAATCAATCAAGCAATGAATTCGAAAGAGATTAATTTAGGAAATCTAGATGCAAAAAGAGATTTCAATTATGTATCAGATACCATAAATGGAATGATCGCTTTGATTTTATGTAAAGAAGCCGAGGGCGAGACAGTAAATATAGGAAGTGGCGAATATTTCTCAATCCAAGAAGTCGTAGAAAAAGTGTCATTAATTCTATCAAAAGAAATTGAAGTCAAGGAGGATCAGCAAAGAATAAGACCAGAAAAAAGTGAGGTTAATGCCCTTCTCTGCGATAATTCAAAAATTAAGCGACTTACAAACTGGCAATATGAACATGACCTTGATAGAGGTTTGTCTGAGACAATTCAGTGGATTGAAAAAAATGAGAAATATTTTAATAACTCAAACTATGAGATCTAGAAATCCTGATTAACTCCAATATAGAACTTTTCAAAATATATTAAATACTAATGAAGATTATTTTTAGCACTCAAGGTCTTGGATTAGATATTTATTTCAATGTTCTAAAAGAAATGAATATATCCACTAAGGTAGAAGCGTCAGGATTTTATGTTGCAGATTCTAGATATTTCAATCAATTCAAAAAAACTAATAACAATATCGAAGAATATCCGCTTCTAAAAGAATGGGAAATCATCGAAGAGTCATTCAAGATGGAACTAGATACCGACCTTCTTAGAGAATATGAGGAAAAACTTGGAAATCCATTTTTATGGAATGCATTATTATCCGATAGAAGAATATATTTTGGATCAAAATATGCTCTCACACAGGACTATAAACCAAGATATAGCCATGAACAGATGTTAAGAATTCTTCAATGCGCACTCATTGAGATGGAGAATTTTTTTGATACCATAGATCCTAATCTTGTTGTTTCCTTTCAATCAGTTACCTTAGGTGACTACCTATCATTTTTATTTGCTAAATCTAGAGGCATACAACTCTTAAATGTCAAACCAACAAGAATCAAAAATTATATTTGTGCAACTGAATCCATTTATGAGCCCTCATCAAAGTTAAAACAAATATTTGAAAATAAGGAAGTGCTTATTGATGACAAGTATATTGAAGAAGGAAGAAGTTACCTAAAAACTGTTCAAAATGATCATTCAATGTACGAAGGTGTTGTGCCCGCCTCTGATATGCCGCCTGAGACTATGAAAACAGATAAAAAAATCATAATCAAAATAAAAAAAATTCTTCGTCTCCCAAAGATTTTCATAATGGAGTTTAATCGAATCTTTGGTAAAGAAAGGTTTGATACACACATCACCAGTTACTTCACAATTCTTCTTTACAGCAAGATCATAAGACCGTTTAAAGCTAAACTACTGAAGTTTTATATGAAAGGAAAGTATGCTGAAGAAGAAGACTTAATGGACTTTGAGTATGCTTTTTTTCCACTTCATACTGAACCCGAAGTAACACTTTCTGTTTACAGTAAAAACTTTATGAATCAAATAGAGGCCATTAGAAAAATCAGCATCAACCTTCCCGTTGGAATGAAGCTAATTGTAAAAGAACACCCATGGGCGATTGGCAAAAGAAAACTAAGTTATTACAAAAAGATCCTAAATATTCCAAATGTGATTTTGGCTAATCCCACTATTCACTCAAGAATATTAATACAGCAATCAACTTTGGTTACAGTGATTTCAAGCTCAATAGGATTCGAAGGTTTGATGCTAAAAAAACCTGTGATTGTTCTTGGTGGAACGCCTTTCTCATTTATTTCAGAAAAAATGCTGAGATTTATTCGTAATCTCGATAATATAGATATAAATATCAAAGACTTACTTGAGAATTATCATTATGATGAGAATGCAATAATCCGTTATATTTCGCTTATGATCAAAGAGTCAGCACCCGTAGACTACTATACTAAGCTTGGAGGCAGAGAAGCATATTCACCCGAAAACCCTTCATCAAAAACAGAGGATGAATTAAGAAAAGATCATTTAAAAATACTCTCCGAGTATCTTTTAATGAGGTCAAAAGGTTAAGTCAACTAATTTTATAAATATGTATTATTCTTGAGAGAGATTTTTTACTTTAACCCTATTGTCATGAAGTAAGCATCGATCTCCTTATGTTATCTCTGCCCTTATTATTAAGAATCGCATACTCAAATGCCAATACTGCCTGCTCTAAGTTCATCTTTGAACCATCTATTGACTGAATACCTCTTGACATTGAAAGTTTCAATAACTTTGTAGGCGATGGATCATAAATAATATCAAAAACAATTGCTGATTCTCCTATCAGTTTTACTCTTGCTTCATCATTTTCTGGCTCGATTGAAAGAGGTGTAGAATCTTCAAATAATTTAGATCCCAATATAGTGCAGTTTACAATAACATCCGCATCAACTAAGTCATTCTCTTGAGGAGGCCAAGGAATAACTGTGGCATCTATTTTTGAGGCAAATGCCTGAATCTTTTCAGAATCTCTAGATGATATTTTAAGCTTTCCTGCATCTAATGCTTGACTGATGTATGCAGCTACTGCTTTTCCTGCTCCACCCGGTCCGATCAATAGCACATTTTTACTTTCTAAATCATTGCATTCTTCTTTTAAACTCATCAATGCTGCTTCACCATCTGTATTTGTACCAAAGATTTCTCCATTCTTTCTATAAAGGCTATTTACAGCACCAATTGCAGCAGCTTCTTTAGATATATATTGATCACCCCTGGAGATTAACCAATCCGCTACTAATTCTTTATGTGGCACTGAAATCGCACCTCCTAGAAATAACTTATCTAAATTTAAAGCTTCCATCAAATGAGGTAAATCTTCTGCATCAATGTCAAATGGATGCATCAAAGAGTCTATCCCATGATCTAAAAAAGCTGCATTCCAAAGCTGAGGTGATCTTGCCCCTTCAGAAGGATTACCACCGATAATAGCTGCGTAAGGTTTTGACTCTAGGTTGATTTTATTCTTTATAATCTTTTCTACATTCATTTTCTTTACTTTCCTAACTGTCTTGATCGAATTTTTTTATCTAATTCAATGGTCTTATTTAATTCAATGCTAGCATATAGTGCGTGCACCAGCTCTACTGCCTTCGCACCCTCTAGTGCATTGAGAGGAGGAATAATTGAATTGGATTTAAGTGAGTTGGAAATCTCATTGAGTAATGGTATGTGCCCTAACCCATAACCATTTGGAACAGCTTGAGAAAACCTTTCTGTTGCAAGATCATCATCGGGATCTTTATTTATAAATTCCCACTGTTGTAATTCATTAAGTGCAACACCGCCTATTATTGCCATTCCCCTTTCTCCAACAATAGAGAGTGAAGCCTCAAAATCCTCTGGTCTAGCTGCTGTTGTTACCTCAATCGTTCCAAGTGAACCATTATTAAATATAAGAGATGCAACAAGAGTATCCTCTGCTTCTAAAGTATTCATTCTTCTTGTAGAAAATGCAGTTACTTTTTCTACGGGGCCATTAAGCCAATTTAATGCATCAATATGGTGGATCGCTTGTTGATTTGAAACACCTCCATCCATTGCCCATGTTCCATGCCATCCATCTTCATAGTATTCCTGATATCTGCACCATCTGAGCCTTATGCTTGCTGTTATGATTTTTCCAAACCTTCCCTTATCAATGGCTTTCTTTAAATGCAGTATTGCAGGATTAAATCTATTCTGAAAAACAGCGGCACACATCAAGCTTGAATTATCCGCAATAGATTGAAGTTCATTGGCTTGCTCTGGAATCATAGAAACTGGTTTCTCCACAAGTACATGCTTTCCAGCCATTAATCCCTGTTTTGCATGTTTGAAGTGGTTGCCACTTTCAGTTAATACTGCAATTAAATCAATATCTTCATTTTTTAGCATTTCTTCATATGATCCATAAGCAAGAGCTCCGGTCTGTTCAACAAATTTCGCTGTCTTATCAGAATCAAGATCACAACATGCGATCAAATTAATTCCATTTAAAACCTCAGTGGCTATTAGATTGAGATAATGATCTGCTACTCTTCCACATCCTAAAAATGCAATATTTAATTTTTTATCATTAACCATTTTTTCTTAATATTTCTTTAAATTCCAAAAAATGATCTGCTGACTTAATCTCTATATTTGATAGTGGCTCATTGATTTCAAGTATCCCAACGTTCTTCCCGATTCGGCTACCTTCCCTGATTACATCAGGAAATGTAATACTCCCCAAACCTAATATTCCAAAGTGAATTGGATCTCTATCATCTTTATTGATATTAAATTGATCTATTCTTGTGTACTGATCTTCAATCTTTTGCCAACCAATATTATATTCAGCATATCCTGGTATAACTGTATCCACCCCTTGGTTGAGAATTTGTTTAACTAGATTATCTGCTAAATCATCAGGTCTGAAAGGTCTGTTAATCTCTAAGCTAATAATAAGATCTGGAAAGTAATTTTCATTCTCAATTTTTTCCAATGAGAATTTTAGGACATCATCAACTCTTGATCCGTCTTCAGAAAGATTTTTTGGCCTCAGAAAAGGTGACTCTGCACCAAGAGACACAGAATAATCAGCTATTTCTTGCTCATCAGTAGAAACTATTACTCTGTCGATATAGTTTGATCTTAAAGTATGCTCTATTGCTCTTCTAAGAAGGTCATGAGAGATTTCTTGACTGAAATCCTTATTTCTTAGTGGGATTATAGCGCATACTTTATGAGCTGAAATATCTACTGTTTCCTTTTGATAATCATTTGCAATCAATTCCATAGACTCCATAATTCTAAGAGTATTATCTGCCCTATCTTTTTTATGATTATGGTGAATACCATGGTGATGAGATACAGGAGCATCTGGTTCATAAATAATTTTATAAGAACCTTGTTGCACAATTTCTTTTCCCCAGACCCTATCTTCTATATTTGTCACCTCTTCATCAAAAGGATGTTTTTCCCATATATGTCTAGGAACCATACTGTTAGCATTATGAAAAAAATAATCCTTCTTTTGCTCTCGCCTATCTAAGCCAAAAGTAATATGTAAATCCCTTTTATCATTTGAATTTGTATAGCTCATCGGAACTTGCCTACCATAGACCCCAGCAACTGAATCATCTTTGAAATTTTTATACATTGACTCCAGCCAATTATCATTAATTGGTAGACAGTGTGCAGAAAGAATTACTAAATATTTACCGCTAGAAGCTCGTATACCCTTATTGATGGCTAAACCAGGAAGAAATTTATCAATATTAACAACCGTAATTGAAGGGTCTTCATTGAGTGCCCTTTTTACTGTACTATCTGAACTATTGTTATCAACAAGAATAACCTCATAGTCGCTAATAGTTTGCTTCTTTAGTCTTCTAAGAAGTTGCACTATCCATCTTTCTTCGTTCTTCGTTCTGATTATGATTGAAAATAAAATGACGAATCTCCTTAAATCTCAAAGTTAATTGTTTCAGAATTATCTTTTGGTTTATAGCCTATTTTTTTGGAAGCATGATCAATGTCAAACCATCTTCTGTCATTATTGCTCACACCATAAAATGTATTGTATTCTTTTGCATCGAATTTTATTAATAAATCGATTATTTGTAAAAAATCTCTTCTTGACTGCCATAAGCCTTTCAATCGATTAACTTGATTCTTGTATTTCTCACTCTCTCTTGACCATAAATTTTGTTGGAAACCATATTCTGCATAAGCATATGGGTGGTCATAATCTTTTTCTCTGACTGATCCAATCCTGAGAGAAGTATAGGATATACCTCTTTCCTCGACTAAAAAACGTCCTAAATTTTCTCCGAAGAGCTTTGTCACAGCATAGAAAGAATCTGGCATTGGTTCTTGTTTATGATCAATTTTTATTCCATGATCTAACTCATATATTTTAGGCGCGTGAATTTTTTCATACATTCCCATGACCCTGTGAGTACTCGCAAAAATTATATTCTTCACTCCGGCTTGGATGGCAGAATCATAAAGATTCTTAAGATAAGTTATATTATTTAAAATGTAATTATCCCAATCATCACTACTATCCATATTAAAATCAGGATAGTAATCAGCAGCAGCAAGATGAATTAAAACGTCATAATCTTGGATCTCTTTTTTTATTAATTCTTGATCAGAAATATTGCCTTGAATATAGGTACTATTAGTAGAATTGTATAAAAATTCCGGACATTCTTTGAGGTCAAAGAATTTTTTTTCGTAATTTAAATCCTTGAGAACGCTCCCACAAGCTCCAGATGCTCCTGTAATAAATAATCTCATCAAACAGTAAACTATTTCCTAAGCTTCATAAGCTCTTCGCAAAGTTTTAAATCCTCTTCAGTATCAATGTCAACAGAGTCAAGGGATGACATTGTAACGTATCCAATTTCTCCTCCTAATCTGCATGAGGTATTGATTAATAAGTCCCTTGTACAGACATATACAGCTTTATTCTCTTTAAATTGTTCATAAGAATGCATAACACTTGGCATCCTTTGGTTAGGATTATAGTTGGATGGGGTTAGCTCCCCTGATTCCTTTTCTCTTCTCCAGTAGTAGCCTTGATCACTCACTAGTGAAAGTGACGAATCATTTCCTTCATTAAGTACTTTTTCAATTGTTTTATCTATGTCCGACACTCTTCTCAGTGGTGCAGTAGGATAGAGTAAGACAATGATGTCTATTATCTCTCCTAATATCTCTTGTCTTTTTACAACATCAACTAAAATATTATCAGCCTCCATTAATGTATTGTCATGTCTGAACTCCTCAGGCCTTGAAATCACTTGAGCACCATAGTCAGATGCAACACTTTCTATTTCAGAATCGTCTGTGCTAACTATAATCTGATTGATATATTTGCTCTCCTTTGCTTGTAATACTGCATGTGCCACCAAGGGAACTCCTAAAATCTTTTTTAAGTTCTTTCTTGGAACTCTCTTTGAACCACCTCTAGCCGGTATAATAGCTAAAATATTATCCATTCTTTTCCTCCAAAAGGATCGCTCTTACAAGTGAGCCTTCAGAATTCTCAATTTTTAATGGTAGCCCAATGAAATAGTATGAGCCATGACTTATCTGCCTTAAATCGACACCTTCATAAAGCATTAAACCAGATTTGAAAATTATTTCGTGAGAATCTGGATTCTCTATATCATACTCATCAATACTGTAGTAATCGATACAGATACCCTTAATCCCAGCTTTTACAATGTGTTCAGCTCCTGAAGGGTCAAGGGCGATATAGTCCTCATGAAACATATTAGAATTTAAAAGTTCTGAATTACTTGTTTTTAATAAAAGATATTCATAACTGTTAAGTGATAAATTTTCTAAATGCTTCTTTTTAATATTCTCCTTAATTTCTGTCAAATCAACCACTAATGCCTTACCCATAAAATTGCTTACGTGGTAATGATCAAGTGTTTCTTGCCCATCTATTTTATGATGCGGTGCATCCATATGAGTGCCTGTATGCATACTAGAGGATATTCTTGAAATATTTACCTTATCCCCTCTTTTCATTGATTTTATATATTCATGATTAAACTCATGATGTTCACCTGGCCAGCAAACCATAGCATTATGCATCTTCATAGTAATGTCATGCACGATATAATCTTCAAAATCTTTAAACATTTTATGTCTCGAGTTAAATATATTTCATTGTTTTTATTGAATATTTTTTGGCAATATCATCAAATTTCTCTCGGTCAACTTCTGATAATGGTATCCCCTTCTTCGATCTCTCATTGAAGGAATTTTTTTCAGGATCGCCTGGAATGAAGTTTTTTGAATCAGGCCTATCACTCTCTTGATTTCTTATCTTTTCTGCAACCACTGTAAGTCTTTTTTTGAAGATTTTTGGATCCTCAAAAGCCTCTATCTTTATTGCTCCAAAAAATTGGCCGAGGTATCTCTTTTTACTCATATCACCATACATTTGACTTATATCTGGGCCAATGGGCATTCCAGATAATAATCCAGATAAAATATCTGCAATAAGCGAAAGACCAAATCCCTTATAATCTCCTATTGGTAGCAAAAATTTTGCCAAATTCGGATCTGAAGTTACATTACCTTCAGAATCAGCCGCAACACCCTCAGGAAGCCTCTCTCCTGATTCTCTTGAATCTAATATCTTATGAAACGGTACCATAGTAGGTGCTGAATCATAACAAAGAGGCTCATTTTCAGAAGTTGGGGCGGTAAAACAAATGGGATTTGTTCCAAGAAATGCTTGATTAGATCCTGGGCTTTTCATCCGAGGTGTGGCATGTGTTGCTCCCAAACCAATCATGTCATTCTTAGCAGCTTCAAATCCATAATACGAAAGAGCCCCACAATGAGAGGAATTCTTAACCGAAACAAAACCAATGCCTACTTCGTTCGCAATCTCAATTGCATGTCTCATTGCAACCATACAACCTGCGTAGCCTATTGAATGATCTGCGTCAAAAATTGCTGTAGCCTTATTTGTTTTCTTTAAATTAAAATTAGGTGAAGGATTTAAACGCCCATTACGAAAACCATTCAGGTAATGTGAAAGAAGTCTAATTCCATGAGTATCAACGCCTCTCAAAGAAGTATGTATCATGCCTCTACAGGCCAGTTCTGCGATCTCAATAGATACTTTTTCTTTTTCTAAAGATTCGAGAATGAATTTTTCTAGTGTCTCAACCTTCGCTAAATGAACCATAATTGGAACTCATAATCATTTCACACATTCTGAAATCAAATTCTGTATCGATATCAATAGAGTTAATTTCTGGAATGATTAATGCTTTAAAATTACTTCTAAGTAAAGAGTCATTATATATCACCTTGATTTTCATACCATCAACTACACCATTGATTCTATAGGCATCTGGCAAAAGCTGACTTCTAGGATAGTCCTTAATTTTTATTCCTGGAATGAGCTCATTAGCAAAACCATCTCCATCTATTTCAAATGACCAATATGGGTGATAAATACCATCTGATTTTGATACTGTTCTTACAACATCGACTCCTTCAATACAAAGCGAAGCAATAACATCATCGATTATTTTGCTGCTCTTTAAAGGGCTAGTGGGTCTAAGATTTAATAAAAAATCTGGTATGTAACTCTCACTATCTTTTAGATACTCAAGTGAATGTAAAAATACAGGCTGATCTGGAGTATCATCTTGAGCCAAATATTCGGGTCTCAAAAATGGCGCTTCAGCCCCATAAGATTTTGCAATTTCTGCAATCTCTTCTGAGTCTGTTGAAACAATTACTCTACTGAGACTTTTAGATTCTAGAGCTGCCTCAATCGTGTAGGCTATTAGTGGTTTTCCAAACAGAGTTCGAATATTCTTATTAGGGACTCTTTTTGAACCAGCTCTTGCGGGAATAATTCCTAGTGATTCTTTCAAAACTAGGCTCTGACTATCTCATTAACCTTATCTATTACACAGTTCTGATCTGATTCACTCAGCTCAGACCAAATAGGCAAGTTAAGTATTCTTTTCCATGCAGAAAATGTTTTATCTAGGGCAAGAGTATGTTTTTTTTCTTTCATGTACTCAATAATGGCTGGTTGAATATGCATAGGTGGAAAACTACATCTTGTTTCTATGCCCTCATCAGCTAAAAAATTCACGACGTCATCTCTATCTATAGATTCATCAATTGTAATCATATACATATACCAGGAGTGTTGAGTTGCGTAATCTGGAATGTAAGGAGCACTAATTAATTCATTTTCCAAAAAAGCAGAATTATATCTTTCTGCAATCTCATTCTTCCTATCAATTATATAATCAATTTTTTTGAGCTGCTCTATTCCAAGAGTAGCGGCGATATCATTCATTCTGTAGTTGAAGCCAAGTGAGACATGATGATATCTCTTACTTTGACCCATAGACCTTAGTTCTTTTAATTTTTCGTAATATTTAACACCACTTCCATTGAGTGTAATCATACCGCCTTCACCTGTAGTGATATTCTTATTTGGAAAAAAGCTAAATATATGTACTGGATTTTGTGAGCCAACCTTATTTCCATTATATTCACCGCCCAGCGCTTCAGCACTATCTGCTATAACTTTTAGATTATTCTGATTAGCAAATTCAATAATTGCATCATAATCTACAGGCAATCCATTCATATCTACAGGTATAATTGCTTTCGTTTTTTTCGTTATTTTTTTCTGAGCATCCTCCAAACAAATATTGAGAGTATTGTGGTCGCATTCAACAAGAATTGGTATGGCTTTTTCATACATTACAGCACTAGCAGTGGAGAAGAATGTAATATCTGGTATGAGCACCTCATCTCCCTCGCTTATGTCTGACATAATTACTGCTAAATGAAGAGCAGATGTCCCATTATTTACAGCAATTGCTTTTTCGCATCCAATATATTCTGAAAAATCCCTCTCAAATTCTTTGACCCCCTTGCCCATACTAATCCAACCACTTTTTACAACTTCATATATTGAGGAAGCCTCTTTTTCTGAAATAAATGGATTAGATACTGGGATCTTCATTTAACTAAGCCCGATTCGGAAGTGATATAAGAATCATTAGAATCCTTTATGAAATTGACATACCATTCAACAGTTCCTTTGAGTCCGTCATTGATATAGTACTTTGGCTCATAACCTATCTTTTTTATTTTTTGAATACTTGGGCACCTTCTGTCAGTACTTCCTTCAAGTAAATCTCCATGCTTTATATTTATTTCCAATTTCAAGATTCCAGCAATCATCTGTGCAAGATCATTAATTGAAACCTCCTCTTCTGTTCCAATATGATATATCTCACCTTTTTTTCCTGATTGAGCTGAAAGAATTAACCCTTCAATGGCATCATCGATAAAGCAAAAGGCTCTTGTTTCAGTTCCTGAACCCTGAATTGGAAAATCAATTTTCTTTAGCTTGAGATTCTCACTTAGGTCAAGCATTCTCTTTACAAATTGCGGTATAACATGCCCCATACCCATATCGGGCCCATAAAAATTATGAGGTCTGCAGATTACTGTATTTAGTTTTGTTTTTGCCGCATAGTGAATGGTCAATAACTCTGTGATGATTTTACCTCCACTATATGAAAATCTTGGATTATTAATATCTGGGATAATGATCCTTTCCTCTTCTGTTGTTGGAAAATGAGTTGGTTGTTGATAGACCTCTGAGGATGAAGTAACAATGTAGTTTCTAACTCCATGCTCAATTGCTGCATCCAGTGTAGTTAGCGCTCCCTTAACACCAACTTCTAGAACCTTTTCAGGAAAGTTATAAAAATTATCTGTTCCATTAATATAAGCCAGATGAAATATCGTATCTATTCCCTCTAGAGATCCACTTACAGATTGATAATCAGTCACATCAGCTTCTATGAAATGAATTTGATCTAATACAGTCTCTAATCTTCTAGACTGGCCTCTCAGATTATTATCGAGTACTGTAATATCATATCCATCCTTAACAAGACGCTTTGTAAGTGCAGACCCAACAAAGCCAGTCCCACCAGTAATAAGTATTTTTCCAAGATCACGAAGCATCAAAATTTACAACCGACACCTAAATAGGTGACATTGTTGATCGAATTAATGTCACTTGGATCAAACATATGCCATCCATCAAAAAATATACATTCTTCTGAGGAGGTCCCTAACAAAGAAAAAATATCTAGAGTTTTATATGATTTATGATTATTCATTATGATAATTGCATCTGCTTCCTTGAATCCGTCTTGATAATCAATAGCCTTGATCCCTATATTTTCTATATTTTCCTTAGCAACAATTGGATCTGCCCCAAAAATATTCTTCATTTCAGCTCCCTGATTCTTGAGTTCTTCCAATAAGTCTATAGTTGTTGAGCCTCTTATATCAGATGTTTCAGGATCCCCCTTGAATGCAAATCCTATAATGAATATTTTTGAGGATCTTATTTTTTTCCCTACTGATTCCAATTCAGATTTTATGTCTCTAACGATTTCGCTTGGAATGCTCTCATTTGTTTCTCTTGCACTTGATACGATATTTGTTTTGTATTTAGAATCTTTTGCTGAATAACTCAAGATGTATGAATCCTTGGACAAGCACGCGCCGCCAACACCTGGGCTAGGGACTGGTATTTTATCTCTCTTGTATCCTAAATTTGCATAGTTAACTAGCTGTGCCATATCTAAACCTAGATCCTTACATAATAAAGCCATTTCATTTGCATAACCAAATTTTACATCCCTAAAAGTATTATTCATTATTTTGACCATCTCAGCACTTTCAAGTGACCCAACATCAATAATTACTCCAGTCAGGCGCTTAAAAATTTGTTCTGCGATAAACCTGCTTTTTGTGTCGTATCCGCCTATGATTTGGGGCAACTCTTTAATTTCACTGATAGCATCACCTTCAATTGTTCTTTCGGGAGCATATGCAAGAAAATAATCGGTACCGCAATTTAATTGTGATTTCTGATCCAGTATTGGCCTAACAATATTTCTTGTTGTTCCAACAGGAACGGTTGATCTTAGAATCACAATATCATTTCGCTTAAGCTTTGATCCAATATCAGCTGCTGCTTTTTCAATGTAGTCTATTCTTGGAAGCTTTGTTTCTTCGTTGATTGGTGTTCCGACAGTTATGATATAGATATCAGCATCAACCTCGTTTAGGTCTGTAGTAGGCTTTAATCTTTGCCCCACATACCTATTGAGAAACATTTGAAGATCTTTTTCATGAAATGAGCTTTCTTTATCTTTGACTTTCTTGATAGTTTGATCATTGATATCAAATCCAAATACAGTGAAATCCATTTCAGCCATTACTAGTGATAAAGTCAAACCCACATGACCTAGTCCTAAAACACATACTTTATTACTCTGCAGGTCAGAATAGATACTTTTTTCTTCATTGCTGAATAACCCAACAATTTTTTGGTCTTTATTAAGAATGGGAATATGTTGAAATTTATGGTTTAACTTATCAGAAATAAGTTCATTCTCATCCGTATCAAATGCTATCTCAGGATTTCTATTCATAATTGAAGAAATAGGGTCTCTGTTAGAAGAACCGGATATGAATCCCCTTCTTATATCTCCATCAGTCACAATTCCTGCTAATCTTTGCTTTTCATTGATAAGAATTGCAATTGGCATACCAAGAGAATTCATAGATTCAAGAACATCTATGATCTTAGACTCTTGGCTTAAAATTACGATTTCTTCTTTTTGTAACATAACTATTTAAATAAATTATGGCGATATTCCTACCTACAATATCCGAGAATGAAGTCTCGATAATTTTTTAAAACATCTGCATCTGGGTCGCCATTATTGACGATATCTATCAAAAAGTCTTCAATGTTTTTCTTGGGATAAAGCTCAGCTGTTCTATCTTTCATAATTCGCTCTAATGCTGATACTATATCATCTAATGATTCAGCAATAAAACAAGCTCCATACTTCTCATATATGAGTTCAAAATTTCTGAAATACTTAGGGGAAATATATATTTTTTTTTGATTTAGAACTTCAATCATTATGCTTGAATGCATCCCTATTACAACATCAGACCATGCCACAAGATTGACGGAATTGATATCAGTCCCATTCTCAACTGTGTCATTGAATTTAAGGTGGGACCTATTACTTCGAGTATGAGGCTTATAAATCAAGTGAACTTCTTCCATTCCTGAAATCGTATCAAGCATTGATTGTGCATTCTCTTTGTTATCCTTATAGTTATCTGGTCCAGTATCCATATATACAACCCTAAGTTTTTCCTTTCCTTGATATTGAAAGCTAGTATGAGTAGGTACTATGTCCGAAAGAATATTAGACCATTCTTCACAAAACCTTGGTAAACCATGCAAACTTGCTTTATTTGGATCAAGGCCTGAGTCCATACATTCTTTCATCCACCACTTATTTTGAAGAACAATATGATCTGATTTGTCTTTTGCTATCCACTGCTTTCTCTCATCATATGCGGGTGGGGAGTTTAAAAATAATGGGACTCCATGTGGAAGAGAAATAACAGGAATTGACAATGCTTTCAAAGATTCGATAATCCACTTAACTGGAGGAGTCTCTCCAATTGCCCCCTTTTTTGAGGAAGTAGAAGCATGATCAAAAATAACTACTGATGGAGAAAGATTGTCAATCAATCCTTCAGCATAATTTTCATCATATTTATTCTTAAAAGCCAATTGATAAAGGTTAAGTTTCGAAATAAGCCTTCTCATTGATCCAGAAATGAATCTAGTAATAGCAAGTATGAACATCTTAGTATCTAAAGAAAAAATACTATCCCTTATGATGTTTAAGTTTTTGTCAAAATTGTGTCCTAGATAAGGCATTGCGATAATGAATGCGAGAACTTTATATAAGATATTAGGCTTATAATAATTAAACAAATAATCTATTCTTACATTATCGAAATCATCTAAAAATTGAAGTCTGAAATCGTTAAATATGTTCACAAAAGGATTGATTGCAAGTAATAAAATTTCCTTATCAGTGTCCTTTGCTAGCTTGTATATTACAGGCGTAAGATGATCAATATCATTAAATCTATGTATAAATATTACGATCACGATAGGAATTATTTAATAGATAGTAGCACCACTCATGGGATTGGTGAAAATTAATATTATTTAATCTTATACTCTGTCTTGGGATTCTGCCTGAATACTCTTCTTTGAGGAAAAGTTTGGATCCACTTCAATCGGTATATCAACTTCTTTTGCAAAGATATCTTTGATACGTTGCTCAAATAGTGGTTTGTTTATCCAGCCCCTTTTGTTTGGATCAGGCATCATATCTGAATAGTAATTAAAATATGTTAAGCCTTCATCATCTCTGATAAGTCTATCTCCATCATTAATTCTATTCTTATTGAGCAGTTTTCCTAATAGAAGCGAAATTCTGTTGGTGATTGGCTTGATTGAAAGTAATTTAATGATGTAATGAGAAATCATTGCTGTCCAATAGCCAGGATCTGATTTCACCATCCTTTCATAGTTTTTGAACATTGTCTCTTCAGCCCAGATTAAATTTTCCTGATATTCTTCATCAGTCATGTCTGTTATGTTGAAGAGGTCTTTTGAAGAAACATAGTCTGTAAATGCCTGTGATGTGTACATAAGAAAATCGTGCTCATTAGTAATAATCCCCTGCTCAACACATTGATCATAGTTCAAACTACCAGGCTGAGGTACGAGTCTATTAAATCTTCTAGGTGGCATACCAACTTCATCAAACCAGTCAATTGTCTCTTGAAGAGTCTCTTTTGATTCTCCAGGTGATCCAAACATCAACTGAACTCTCACGCCCATATTATTTTTAATAGCATTCTCAAATGCAGCTTTATAATGCTTAGTCCTTGATCCTTTCTTCATAGCTGCAAGAAGCCGGTCAGAAGCTGTTTCAATTCCTATACCGTAACCAATGCACCCAGCATCTGCGATCGCTTCTACAACTTTCTCTCTCGCTGCAGCTACTCCCACTGCTTGGCCAGCCCATATAAGACCAGTTGGCTTAAGAGCATCTGCTATTTCGACTGTTCTCTTTGTTCCCATGATTAGGAGATCATCAGAAAAATGAATGCCTTCAACACCAAATTTCTCTTTAAGATACATAGCTTCTTTTGCAACTGCTTCAGGTGACCTATCTCTGGTCTTCATAAAAATACTTGAATTTGTACAAAATGTGCATTGATATGGACATCCAAGTCCAGTGATCATTGTTGCAATCTTCATTCCTGGCTTAACCTGATCTTTATATGACCTCATGTATTTATCGAAGCGGAATGGAGTTTGCCAAGAAGAAAGTTCATTTCTCCAATATTTAGTTATATCCAGGAGTCCGTCGTAACCAGGATATGGATATTCGTCTCTCGTTTTTTGAAACATTCTAGGTGCAGTTTTGACATATTCACCATTGTCATCAAGGTATGCAATACCTGTAACATCGTGATAGTTTGGCCATTTATCAAAAAGTTCTATTGATGTTTCCTCTCCTTCACCAAGGACGCATATATCTACATCCATATTTGGAAGTAATACATGTGATGTGTATGTCGCCATTGCGCCGCCAAGAATTACTGGAACATCTATTGTCTCTTTCACCATCCTTGCCAGATGCATTATTTGAATGTATGAATTCGTCATACCCGTAAGTCCGACGATGTCAGGTTTCAAATCTTTTAGAAAATCAATAATTTTTTCTTTTGAATAACACTTTTGATTGTTGTCTAGGATTATGACCTCGTGCCCAGCATCCTCTAGCGCTGCACCAACATATGCAATACCCATGGGATAGATCTTTCCATCTCTATCCTCTTCAATACCCCTCATTCTTGTAATGGGGTTCATCAACAATATTTTCATATCAATAAAATCTTTGCTTGTTTGAAGCTATTTATACACTTATGAAACTAAATAATCCATCTAAATAGTCCATTTTTTCCATGGGTCGATAAACTCTATTAACCCTTAATATAAAATATATAATAAATTAGATTCGGAAGTTTTGTTAAATAGTTGTGAATTAGTAACTTTTGTATCTAATTATATTGTTTACGGTTCGAATAATTTTTATGTCTGGATTAAAAAAATTTAAATTCTATAGGAAGAATAATGAACTGAGAATTCTTGATAGAAGTATCCTCTCTAAGATAATACTTTTAAGTTGGGTTTGGCTTTTTTATCAAAAGTTTTTTTTATTTGGTTTTATTTTATTTTCATGTGAATTATTAATATTCTTATTAGTTATTCCAGAATCTATCTATCTCTGCTTTTCGCTATTGATTGGACTACGTCTAATTGCATCATGGAAATCTGAATCTCTAATTGAAAAAAAATTATGTTCCTATGGCTTTAGATTAGAGGAAAGTATAGAAGCAGCAGATAAAAAAAGAGCGATGGCTCAATACAATAATTTAAGAAGCCACATAATAGAATATTAAAGATACAAAGAAAATATGAAAAAGATAAAGTTTAAATGTTAGCATCTGGAAAATGTAATCGTTATCACCCATCATAGGATGCTATATTAACCTCCATAATAATGGAAAAAAATCATAAGGGAGAATCATGGATTTTGGAATTCAAAATAGACTATCTAACATATTTAGGCCATCAACAGGAAAGACAGTTATGCTCGCAGTTGATCATGGCTATTTTCAAGGACCAACTACAGGGCTAGAAAATCTGAAAAATACTATAGACCCTCTAATTGATCATGCGGACTGTCTTTTTATTGCAAGAGGAATGCTCAGAAATTGTGTTAATCATCATACATCTACCTCTATCTGCCTGAGGGTTTCTGGAGGACCTAGTATACTTAAGGACCTATCAAATGAAGATATAGTCGTATCTATAGAAGAGGCAATCAGGTTGAATGTTTCAGGAATTGGGATGTCTATTTTTGTAGGTGCAGATAATGAGGATCGAACTATCTCTAACTTAGGTAGACTAATCAGCGAGGCAGAGAGATATGGTATTCCTGTTCTGGCAATAACGGCTGTCGGAAGAGACATGGTTAGAGATTCTAGATATTTAGGCCTAGCATGTAGAATTGCAGCAGAACTTGGATCAAGAATAGTTAAAACCTATTATTGTGAAGATTTTTATAAAGTTGTAGAAAGTTGCCCAGTTCCTATAGTAATGGCTGGAGGCAAGAAAATAGATGAAAAGGATGCTTTGATCATGACTCATAATGCGATCAGAGAAGGTGCATCGGGTGTTGATATGGGTAGAAATATTTTTCAGAGCTCGAAACCTGTCGCTATGATGAAAGCTATTAGTTCTATTGTTCATGAGGGTTCAACTGCTGATGAGGCATATGATCTATTTTCTAAGCTCTAGGTATGAAAAAAAAAGAATCTTTTAAATCTTCCATTAGGGTAGCTGAATATCATAATAATTCAGATATTCGAATAAAGAATATCTCTATGCCAAAAATTGGAGAAAATGAGATTCTTATCAAAATGCAGGCTTGTGGAATATGTGGAACTGATGTGATGGAATGGTATAGAAAGAAAAGTGCTCCAAAAGTATTAGGCCATGAAATGAGTGGCTTGATTGCAGATGTTGGCAAGAACATTGAAAAATACAAAGTTAATGATCGTGTTTTTGTTTCACATCATGTTCCTTGTTTTGACTGTTTCTATTGTGATTCAGATAAACACTCAGCATGTGATTCTCTTCACACTGGTAATTTCTATCCTGGAGGTTTTTCAGAATTTATTAGGGTACCTGAAGATAATGTAAACTATGGAACCTTTATTCTGCCCGATGATATGGGCTTTGATGAAGCAACAATGATCGAACCTATGGCATGTGCAGTAGCAGGTCAAAAATCAATGCAGATGGATCATGATCAGTTTCTCGTGATACTAGGTTCAGGAATTTCTGGTTTATGTCATATTCAGCTAGCTAAAAATAAGAATATAAAGATTCTAGCGACAGATATCTCGGAAAATAGAATGAATCAAGCTTTGGAATATGGAGCTGACTATAGTTTTCATGCTGATGAACTTTGCGTGGAAAAAGTAAAAGAACTAAATGGTGGACGACTTGCTGACAAAGTAATTGTCTGTACAGGAAGTAGTTCTGCTGTAGAAGATGCTTTTAAATATATTGATAAAAAAGGTGAAATTCTCTTCTTTGCTGTACCGGAGGGCAATATAGAAATTCCTTCAACAATGTTGTGGAGAAATGAGATCTCGCTTCATTTTAGTTATGGTGCATCTACAAATGATATTGCCGAAACAATAGAACTTTCCATTGATCAGAAAATTGATCTACAAAAAATGATTTCACATCAAATATCATTATCAGATATTTCATATGGCTTCAAATTAGTTGAACGGGCAGAAGATTCAATTAAAGTTGTCGTAAAACCAGATGAATTAATCGAGGAATAGAATGAGAATTTCGGGAAAAAAATACAGAACAATCTGGCAGTGTGAAGATAATCCATCTGTGATTAAAATTATCGATCAAAGACTGCTTCCACATGAATTTTGCATTATAGATCTTCTGAACTATAAAGATTCAATTGATGCAATTAGTGATATGGCTGTAAGAGGAGCTCCACTAATAGGTGGAACCGCGGCGTGGGGAATGTATCTTGCTGCTTTAGAAATGAAAGAGAAGAATCTCAAAAAGATATTTTTAGAAAATGCAGCAAAAGAAATCTCTGAGTCAAGGCCTACCGCAGTAAATCTTGTTTGGGCTATCAATAAAGTCATGGAAAAAGTCAAAGGACTAGAAGATAACGAAACAATAATTAAGGCTATCGAAAGTGAAGCTAAGGATATCTGCGATGAGGATGTCGAGAATTGTAGAAAAATTGGATTACATGGGCTTGAAATAATAAAAGAGATCGCATCTCAAAAAAGAGAGAATGAAGTGAATATTCTTACTCATTGTAATGCTGGATGGTTGGCTACAATAGATAATGGAACAGCAACTGCTCCAATTTATGCTGCTAGAGATGCAGGTATAGATGTTCATATTTGGGTTGATGAGACAAGACCTAGAAATCAGGGAGCAAGCCTAACTTCATGGGAGCTTATGCATGAGGAAATACCACATACACTTATAGTCGATAATGCAGGAGGTCATCTAATGCAGCATGGAGAAATTGATCTTTGTATAGTAGGTAGTGATAGAACGACCAGAGCGGGAGATGTATGTAATAAAATTGGAACATATCTTAAAGCTTTAGCTGCAAAAGATAATGATATTCCTTTTTATGTTGCTCTTCCAGATTCAACTATTGATTGGAGTATTAGAGATGGATTAAAGGAAATCCCTATAGAAGAAAGAGATGAATTAGAAGTAAGCGAAATAAGAGGTATTTCAGATGGGGAGGTCAGGAGTGTGAAGATAATAAATGATGAAACACCCTGCAGTAACTATGCTTTTGATGTGACTCCAAGAAAATATATATCAGGGCTTATTACTCCAAGAGGAGTCTGCAAGGCAAATGAAGAAGAGATTTCAAAACTTTATCCAGAGTATTAAATAATGATTAAATTGGGGATAATTGGTGGATCTGGGTTAGATAATCCAAACTTTTTTAAGGGAAAGAAAGATCATGAAATTGAAACTCCATATGGAAAGACTTCCTCCAAGCTAAAGCAAGGCCTTATAGACAATGTAGATGTTATTATTCTTTCTAGACATGGAAGAAAACATTCGCTGTCTCCTACAAATGTTAACTACAGAGCTAATATTTGGGCTCTAAAAGAGCTAGGCTGTACAAATATCATAGCTACAACTGCTGTAGGTTCATTAAGAACAGATATTGCACCTGGACATATAGTACTTCCGAATCAGTTCATTGATTTTACAAAAAAACGTCAAATGACATTCTTTGATGAATCTTCAAATGTAGTTCATACAGAAATGGCAAACCCCTTCTGTAAAGAGATGATTAGTCATTGTTCGAATGTAATGGAAAAACTCGATATTAAATTTCATATAAATAAAACAGTAATTACTATTGAGGGTCCTAGATTCTCTTCAAAAGCAGAGAGCCATATGTTTAGATCATGGGGAGCTGACATTATAAATATGAGTAGTTGCCCAGAAGTAATATTAGCCAATGAACTCGGGATTAAGTATATGGCTATAGCAATGTCAACGGACTATGACTGTTGGAAAGAAGATGAAGATTCAGTTACTTGGGAAATGATTCAAAAGATTATGTCTGAAAACTCATCTAAAGTAATTGAAATTATCAAAACTCTCACACCCAAGCTAGTAGATATCAATTAATAAAATATAAAATCAAAGATATAGGGCGAATAATGTCAATAAAATCAAAAATAAGAACAATAGAAAACTATCCGATTGAAGGAGTGATGTTCAGAGATATTTCGAGCTTAATTTCTGATTCAAAGGGACTAAAAGATACAATTGATTTATTAAGAAAGAAGTTTATTGATGATGATTTTAATTATATTGCAGGAATAGAATCTCGTGGTTTCATTTTAGGTTCAGCACTTGCATATTCAATGAAAAAAGGTTTTGTAATGATAAGGAAACCAGGAAAGCTGCCCGGCAATGTCATCGAAGAAGAATATCAATTGGAGTATGGTACAGATAAAATTGAAATCCAATCGGATGCTTTTCCAGATAAATCTAAGATCCTATTGGTTGATGACTTAATAGCTACTGGAGGTACTATTATAGCTGCAATCTCACTGATTGAGAGGTTGGGAGGAATAATATCGAGCACGGCTTTTATTGTTGATCTGCCTGATCTTGGAGGAAGTCAAAAGATTAAAGACTTAGGTTATAATTTCTTTGCCTTAACAGAGTTTGACGGTGAGTAGATCGGTCTTATCATTCATCTCAAAAGAAGATCACCTGTAGTTTGAGTCTCTTGAAGAGATGAATTATTGAAAATTTCATCAATATAATCACTCTCATTCCTAAAATATTTATTATTAAAATAATAGTAGTTGTGAAAAAAACCTATATTGGATTCGGGATGCTTCCCTCTGAGGAATTCTCCTAAACTATCTGAGGACGACTCTAAAATTATTTTATAATTAACGTTTGAGCATAAACGATAAAAATCATCATCTGAATCGCAAAGATAATCAGATAGAAAATATGGATGCTTAATCCCCTTATATGATGATAAAACAATAAATCCAACTGGAGATTCTCTCTCATACATAACATGATATTCGGAGCTTACACCACTCACGTTTTTGTATGAATCATACCTCCATTGATAATATTCTCTTGACCTAGCGATAGAGAAGAGAAATCTTGAATTAGATTTTTCAATTACTTCATCTAAAACTTTTGGGGCACTCTTGAAAATTCTGAAATTATAATCATTATCTTCTTTAAATTCTAATTTGCTCAAATGAAATGTATTGACCTTTACCTTTCTCCAATTTTTTGACTGAAAGGCTTTTGCGACTTCATCATTGGGTTTATAACTACCAATTATAGGTTCTTCTTTCATTGCTTTTAACAAGAGCATAGAGTGATTGTTTGTTTCCTTGAATGGTAGTTTTCTCCAACCTGCCCAGTAGATACCGTCATAATAGTTATCTTTTAACCTAAATCTCATGTGAAAGTTATATCCAATTGACTCAACTCTCTGACTAGACTCTATACAATAATAATCAGGTCTATTATTTTTAAATACATTATTTGTAAATGAGTAATCATAGTAACTTTTTGAAGATGAATAATCTTTTCCATATCTAAGTAAATTTTCAATTTGAAGTGACCGATTATGATCGCTGCTATGGATTACCTTTATTTGAGAGTTCTCAGTCTCTTCTTTTGAAAGATATGCATGGGCAACTATTGACCGTGAAGTTTTAATTATTGCTACAATTATACTTCTAAGAAAGCCCAGCATTCTCTCAGGAGTATGTATTCTGGCTAAATGAAGCAGCTGTGGAAACTCATTCTGATTTTCTAATTCTTTTTCTCCTCCTAGTTGATAATTGGGGTAAGCTCTTTTAAATGAGATATTTGCAGAATTAGTAACCCAGAGGGCTCCTTTGAAGTTTTTTTTAGCTAATGAATCATTTAGATCAACCAGCAAATCTCCTTGAACTGCTCCAAAAGGTACGGCATAGAATTTTGGATATCTTCCTAACTCTTCAAATAATCTTTCTGATGAGTCATCAACATCTTTGAAGATCTCACTTCGGGATAATGTTGACATATTATAATGTTTCATGCTGTGGCTCATTAAAGTTGCTAAGTGATTTTTTCTATTTTTATCTGAATAGAATGAATTAAGATTTTTCCATGAAAGGTAATTCTTCTTATGCAAATATTCCAATACACTCGGGCTATCTTTAATTGGCTCAAAGAGTTTGTTGATAATCTTCTCCATTCTCACAGAGGAAATTAAATCAGATTTAGAAAAATGATAAAAAGAAAAATCCTTTTCATCTACCATCAGCTTGTCTCCTAGAGTTTCTCTGATTAACTCAAAAATCTCACTTTCACTATAATGACTGAGAATGAAATAAACTTTATCTCTCCAGCCTAGGCCTTGATCAGTGATCTCTACCGACGGGCCCCATGCCCAGGGAAAATCATTTGATTCCAGATATGAAGTGGCATTAAGAGCGCTGTATGATATGTCATCAAATGTGATAGAAAAATTGAATTTTGAGAGGTCTCTTTCACTATAAACTTCATCTAGAGAAACAATTTTTCCTATTGCCTTCATTAATTTTACTTGCCTCTTAAAATTTTTAAGGCTTACTGTATGAAGTCTATGAAAGGGGTTATCTGAATCAATATCGCCTATCCTGTGATAGTTAAATATTATTGTAATTTTTTCATCCCTATCAAATAAGAACCTAAAGGCTATTTTTCGCCTCTTCCAAAGGTTTTTTATAGTTCTATAAAGACTCACTATGCTCTTTTCTTTTTGAACCTACTATTGAATTGAGATTCTTTTGAAATATTTATCTTCACTGGAACCATAAAACTCTTCATTTTTGATCGACAAAACTTTTTTATCTGCTGGATACTTTCTTTTTTATTCTTCGTATCCTTAAGAGATACTCTTGCACATACTATTTTTCCAGTAATTGCATTATCCTCAGGAAATACTGTAACGTCGATTACATCATCCATTTCAAGTATGATATTTTCGATTTCTTGAGGATAGACCTTTTCTCCTCCCACGTTGATGATTTCAGATTTTCTTCCAAGGATTTTAATAAAGCCGTCTTTTTCGAGAACCTCGTCCCCTGTAATAAACCAGCCATCATCTGTAAAAGGACTTTCTGCGTTTAAGTAGCCAAGCATCGCCGATTCAGCTTTGATTTGAAGGATTCCATCAATGATTCTTGTTTCATAACCCTCTCCACCAACTTTGACCCAAAGTGAATCATTACTCTCTGATTTTGATCTGAGCACACCAAGCTCAATCAATCCATAAGTCTGTAATAACTTGACATCAGGGAAGGTTGATTTAAGTCTCAACAAAGTGTTCTCAGGCATTGGCTCTGTTCCATAAGATATTACTCTTAAGCTACTCAGATCATAGTCTTTATATGCATTACTCAACAATAATAAATTTAGAAATGTAGGAGACGAGGGCAAAAGCTCAACAGAATATTTTTCAACAAGATGACATACTTTCTCAGCAGACCTTTCTTTTGTGGCAATCAGTTGGCCACCATTTGAAAGAATATGAAGCATGGTATTCAATCCGCCCCAATGATCAAAGAGAAGAAAATTAATTGTTATCAACGATGATCTTTTTGTTTCAAATTTTTTTAAAAGCAATTTGAAATCGTGTACAGCTGCTTTTGGCTCTCCTGATGTGCCAGAGGAAAACAGAACTAATCCAGGATGACATCTTTGTCTGATTATTTCATAAATAGCTACTTGAGAAGTAGATTCATAATTTTCATATGAATAGCAGTCTTTTTTATCGATAATAATTGAATGCTGTACCTTAGCAATCTTAAAAAGCTCTTTTCTTTTTGAGGAATTATTTTTTGTCAGAGGAACAACTATCGCATTTATGTCTGTCAATCCTAAAAAGAATGCAATTGTAACAGGTGAAAAATCTCCTTCTAAAGCTACAATATCTCCAGGTTCTATACCATTTTTTTCAATGAACGCTTTTGCCTCATCGATCTTCTTTAAGAGATAGGAATATTTATATTTTTCATCATTCCAAACTATCGCACATTCGGATTTATTTTCCTTAAATACATCTAATAAGAAATTGATATTCATATTAGTATTCCATGATAATGGTCCCGTATGAAAGGCCTACACCAAAGCCTGATAATATAACAAGGGATCCTCTTGAAACTTTTTTCTCATCTATTGCATCTTTTAGAGCTATTGGAATTGAAGCAGAAACTGTATTACCCAGATTATTTATATTTATAAAAACTTTATCTTTATCTAATTTGAGAGATCTGACTACAGAATCTAATGTCATCTTACTAGCCTGATGAAAAATAATTTGGTCGATATCATCAATGCTTATAGAGTTTTTCTCTAACATGTTTTTAATTTGCTTTGGAGCAACTGAGTTTATAAATGACCAGACACCCATGCCATCCATAGAGATCTTTTCTTTTGTTTTTATATTACCCCCTCTATCTGATGTCTCTTTAGAGGTATATTCAGATTTTGGCATCCTCATCCCTCCAGCTTCTATCCAAAACTTATTCCAACCATTTCCATCACTTCCAATATCAATATCAATAATGCCCCTTCCATCATCTTCTCTCTCTACCAATGTTACCGCAGCCGCATCTCCAAAAAGCACTCTTGTGGATCTATCTTTTTCATGAATATATTTTGAATAAGTATCTGCATTAACAAGAAGTATTTTTTTTGCCATGTTAGCCCTCATAAATGCCTCTGACATTTTAAGGCTATAGATATAGCCAGCACATGCATGGTTAAAATCAAAGCAAAAGACGTCTCTATCCAATCCCAAATCTCGGTGCAAAAGAAACGAATTTGATGGCATTATATAATCAGGGCTTTGGGTACAAAAAATTATTCCATCAATATCATTCAGTTCATTTGTCTCAACTAAATTAGCGCACGCTTTAAGTGATAGGTCATATGCTGTTTGATCTTTAGAAGCTATGTGTCGATTGAAAACACCTGACTTTTCGGAGACTTTTTCTATATCCCAATGAGGATTCTCCTTTTTCATATCCTCATTTGAAAGAATATTTTCAGGAAGATAATAATCAATAGATTTGATGTTTAGTCTCATTCTTTTTCAATGTGAATCATTATATTTTTTTTCTCTTCTGCAATAGTAGTACTTTTACCATGCCCGGGGTATAAAATTAAATCTTTTGGAAGCTTTACAAGCTTTGAGAGTGATCTTATTAATAACTCTTTGTTTCCTCCAGGTAAATCTGTTCTTCCAATCGCATTTTTCAATAGAGTATCGCCACTAAAGAGATTATTACCTATTTTAATACATAAGCTACCCTCAGTATGTCCTGGTGTTTCAATGAAGCTAACTTGAAAATTCTTAAATTGATATACTCTGTCGAAATTAACTATAAACTCATCAACCTCTGGAATTTTTATTGGCTCATCTCCCTGAAATATTTTCATATAGAGATTAGCTGACTTCAAAAGCTTTGAGTCAGAAGAATGTAAGTAAAATTTAGCATTATATTTTTTTTGAAAAAAATCTACAGCGCCTATATGGTCAAAATGACCATGAGTGTTGAGTATTGCTAGAATTTTCAAATTCTTAGCTTGAATAATTTCATCAATAATAAGTGGCTCTGAACCAGGATCAATCAAAAGTGTATCTTGATGCTCATCATAAACTAAATAACAATTTTCCTTCCATGGACCTGTTGGGACCCTTTCAACTTTTATTTTTTTGTTAATCATCCAATCTGAAAAGCCTGACCTGATATTGATCTGCCCTCTTGACTATTTAAATGCAAAATCATCTCTGTAATTTCACCCACATTGATTAATCGTCCTGTCTTACTTTTTGAGAGAATCTTCTCAACAATTTCTGAATTCAATGCTTCAGCCATGCCAGTATTTTCTACTACTGATAGAAGCAATAGATTTACAGTTATGCCGCTTTCAGAAGTTTCTGAAGCAAAAACATTTGTAAATTGCTCAACAGCTGCCTTTGATGCGCCGTAGATTGATGTTCCAGTAATATTAAATTTTGTATGGATAGAAGATATATTAATGATAGTACCTGACTGACTTCTTTTCATTAACTTAAATGCTTCTTTAGAAACAAAAAAAGTTCCAAAGAAATTTGTATCAAAAATTTTTCTGGCCTCATTGCTACTCGTAAGTGCCGCATAATTCATAGAAGCTAAACCGGCATTATTGATTACACAATCTATACGCCCAAAATCCTTTCTAATTGACCTAAATAATGCCTTAACAGATTTTTCATCAGAAATATCAGTTTCATAGTGAAAGTAGTTCTTATGGACTAAATCTGAACTATTCCTACTGCAACCAAAAACTATATTGTTTTTATCCAGTAAATCTTCTGCTAACAATCTTCCTAGTCCCGATCTTGTTCCAGTAATCAAGAAATGAGATTGTTCACTCATTCATTTCTTCCTTTACCAAAATCTCAATATAACTTAACAATGAGTTTACATTACTAAATGGACTTTCTGCTTGGGAAAGCGCTCTCTCATCAGCAAGGGTGAGAGAAATATCAAATGCATCTTCTATTTCTTGCTCAATTGCAACAATCAGATTGACGAGACCTAGGGAGTCAATTTCACTTCCTTGTCCCATTAAGACCGTAACTTCTGATTTCACTATTTCTTCTGTTTGATCCTCCTGATTATTAATGTCATCAATAGCTTCATAAATTATTTTGAGAATCTTTTCTCTTATTTCGCTCATCGTTACCTCCAATATTTGATGATCTTAATATTTTTTTCTTAAAACTTAATTTCGACTTAAACAAATGAATTATTGTACACTTCGAATCAATAATTATTTAATAAATAGAGTAAACCATCATCTATCTAGTTATATGCTTTCAATAAGAGAGACAATTGATTTAACTGGGCCTAATAAGAAATTATTACTGCCGACACTAATTCTCATTCTTCTAAGCTCACTATTTGAAGCAGTAAGCTTGGGTCTCTTTGTTCCATTAATTGCGGATATTATTGGTTCTGAATCCTATATTGGTGAGGATAGTTTTCTATCAAATCTGACAAATTATGTTGTTAGATTCTCGCCAAGTGAAGAAATGGAGTTAGCTATTCTTTGTGTATTTTTACTACTTGTCTTCATTCTAAAGAATATTTTTGTATTCATAAGAATTATCATGGGCGTATATCTTGCAAATAGATTAAGAGCATATTGGTCATCTGAGATTTTTAAGTCTCTAATCAAGTCAAACATAAAAAATATTGTCCTTAATAAGCAAGGAAAGCTTATAAATAATATAGTTAATGAGCCTGTTGTTTCAGCTAAATATATTAATAACATAATATCAATCTCTTCAAGGATTCTTGTGACATCGGTCCTGATACTAATTATGCTGACATTATCCTGGGAGCTAACTCTATTGATATCTGTTTCCTCATCTATTTTGTTCTTCACATATTTAATTACTATAAATAGTGTTGTAAGTGACCTTGGAAAAAAAAGACTATCTCTTTTGCAAAAGATTACATCTGCTACTCAAGAAAACTTAAATGCAATAAGACAAGTAAAAATCTTTTTGATTGAAAAAGTGACGATAAACAAATTTGTTCAACGTTACGATAATCTTCTCAAAACTTTAATGAAGATTGCTGTTTTTAGAAATATCAGCTTACCAATGGCAGAAGTGGGGATTATTGTTTGTTTGGTAGGAGCTCTGATTTACCTCAATTACTTTACTAATTCAAATTTGGAATCCTACTTACCACTTTTGGCATTTGTCGTTATAGCTTCTCAGAAAATTGCTCTAAATATTGGCTCAGTTGCATCCGAAAGAATCGTTGTAGTGTCTCAACAAGCATCAATCAATACAATTTATGAACTAATTAAATCTAAAAAAGCAAAGTGCGAGGATGATAAAGGCCTAGATCCGGAAATCAATCTTGATGGAGATATTCTATTTGAGAATGTTTCTTTTAAATATGAAAAGAGTAAAGAGAATATGACTCTAGATTCTATTAACTTAAGAATAAAGAAGGGAGAAATTACTGCCATTACTGGATCTTCAGGTTCGGGAAAGTCTACTATTGTAGATCTTATTTGCTGTCTCTTTAGAGATTATGATGGAAAGATTCTCTTTGGTTCAAGAAATCTTTCAAATTGTAGCCCCTCATCCATAAGATCAAGAATTGGATATATTGGACAGGATAATTTTCTATTTGACACAACAATTAAAGAAAATATTTTGATTGCAAATCCATCCCTTACTGATAAAGAGATAAAGCACTTCTGTAAAAAAGCAAATGCTGATGACTTCATAAATAAACTTGATGAAAAATATGAAACAGAGCTGATTGACAGGGGTCAGAATATTTCTGGCGGACAAAGGCAACGATTGACCATTGCGAGAGCTTTTGCATCAAACTTTGATCTCTTGATAATTGATGAAGGATTCAGTGCACTCAATAGCCTAGCAATAGAGCCTATTGTAAATTATCTGCTTGAACTAAAGCGCCAAGGAAAAACAATTGTTATGATTTCTCATAACAAAGAACATTTATCTATAGCTGATCAATTGATATCAATTTCATCAGGCCGCATAGAATAATCAACAATTGATCAATTCACTTAAATCTCTAATCTTAAGCTTCACAAGGTATCTTGGTTTCTTCTTTAAGCCTTTGATGAAAGTTGACTCTAGGCAACTCCGTTTTTCTGAGCCAAATATGCATGTATTTTTTGGCTATTATGATGTTTCTCCTTTAAATAGTGATAACAAACTGCTTCTCTCCACGCATTTACCAATCGATAATGATCAAAAAGTTATGAAGGTTGGTTACTATAGACTTTCAGATGAATTAAAAGAGTTTAACGAGATAGGTCAAACAGAAACTTGGTGTTGGCAACAAGGCTGCAGACTAAGATGGATTGATGAAAAAAATCTTAAGGTCATATATAACACTATGATCAATTCAGATTATGGATCGATTATTTACGATATCAAAAAAGATCAGGTAATAAAAAAAATAAAGAAGCCCATTTATGATCTTAACAAGGAAGGCACACTAGGAGCATCACTTAACTTTTCCAGATTACAAAGACTTAGACCAGGATATGGATACAGTAATAAACAAGATCAGTTTATTAATCAAAAAAATCCAGAGGAAGATGGGTTATTTCTGGTGGACATAAATGAAAATAAATCCAATCTTATTGTTAGCCTTGATGAAATAAGCAAAATAAGTGCCAGAGAATCAATGGTAGGTTGTGATCATTATCTTAATCATATTTTCTTCAGTCCTGATTCAAAATATCTGTTTTTTTTCCATCTTTGGTCAAATAAATTAAATAGAGACGCGAGGCTTTTTAGATACGAGATTGAGAGTAAACAATTGAAATTGATAGTTGATAATACTATCTCTCATTACGCATGGAAAAGTCTGGATACTTTTCTCGTAACTGAATTCACGAATGGCACTCTTAGCTATAATTTATATAACATAGATGGATCTAGAATCTCAACGATTGGAGCTAATTCTCTAAATCAGGATGGACATCCAAGCTTTTCTATGGAAAGTAATTTCATAATATCTGATACATATCCAAACTATTTTGGCTATCAGAAATTATTTAAATACGATATTGAATCGACGAAGTTAACAGACATTGCTAAGTTTTATACCAATCCGAGTTTTACAGGTGAAAAGAAGTGCGATCTTCATCCAAGATTAAGTATGGATAATAAATTTATTTGTGTTGATGCAGTAGATTCTGGGAAAAGAGAAATGGTTTTGCTTGACATAAAATAAATAGGTCATCATAACAATTGGTTAATTATCCTACCTATATTAGAAGCTGCATTTCCTCGGTTTGGACCTGCCTCATTCACTGAAATTGCTTCTCTTCCTTCATTGTCAGTTGAAGGGTCATCAAAATATAGGTTTATGAATTTGCTCAGCTCATCCATAGTAAAAGCTGTCCTGCAACCTCCGGATTGGATGATTCTTTGGTTATGAGTCTGTCTGTAATCAACCATAATGTCCTGTTTTGTATTGATTATATCGCCTTTACAAACCTCTCTTATTGCCATATTAATAATTGGTAAATCAAATATGGCTGCTTCAATTGCCATTGTAGAGAACATATTAATTAGTACATCTGAGTGCTTTAAAATAGATGCAACAAGTGCAATTTCAGAATCTTCCATATCAAAATCCATCTCATTTGTATTCATTTGTGGAATATTGAGAATTACGCAATCATATTCTTTCTCAATCCTTGAATATTCGTCCAGTATTTCCTGAAAAATATAATCAGTATTATGCCTTCTATAATGAAGAGGATGAATTCTAACGAGAAGCTGTGATTCTTGATTGTATGCTCCCTTGTCTATTTCCTGTGCAATCTTTTCAATCAAATTTGGACCCCAAGGGAATCTCTTTGGTGATTTGGTTGCATAAAAAATTGTTTTTTTATTTAAATCTAGGCCTAGAGAATTGAATAATGCCTCTTTTTGTATGAATATTTCTTTTTTATAATAATTATCCCAATGCGCCACTCCGCCAACATGAATCTTGCCTTCTTCGATATCATTCAGATTAATTAGTTCTGATCTCATATTTTCCGTCCATGCAATTACGTGGTCAGGAAAATATCCGGGCATTCCATTACCACTCGTGTTGTCCCAGCTTAGAACAATATTGCATACTCTAACTTTATTTCTAATTGACTCTCTAGCAATGAATTCATTGTAGAGAAATCCTGTAAGCCCAGTAACTATTACTAATTCTGGCTTATATTGATCAAATAGGTTCTGATGGTGATTAGGTGTTAAGAGAAACTGCTCAAATATTATCAGCATTTTCCTCAATAAAGAGCTAGCCTTCAAAATAGCTGTTATGAATCTAAAAGATATTCCAATTAAAAAATTTACAACACCATTATCTAAAGTCCAACGATTCTGAATAAGTAATATTTTCTTAAAATCATCAACTGTAGTAGTTTCTCCCTTTCCATTGAGAACATGTGCTCTTAGAAGAATCAATATTCTTTGAAGCTTACTATTTGATAAGTAAGACTCATACCCTTTATAGTCAACCTGCTCAACTTCAACATTTTGTGACTTATAATGATTTTTAAAATTGCCTTCATTTGCATTATGAGAAAGTATTATAATTTTTAGGTCCTTATTACTCTTCAAGACTGAAAAGATGTCTGATTGAAGGAGATAACGGTGGGCAAATCCGTCATTAACATAAATAAATATCGCTCTTTCTTTCATGAATTTACAATTAATGTTTCTCTTAAGATTCTGATAGCTTAGATAGTCATTAAATGACTATAGATTTTTAAGCGAAGATTCAACTAAGCCTTTCAACTGAAGTAGATTGTTGCTTGTCTCTCCGTAAACTTCAATACTGTAATAATCAAGATCTTTTTTTATATGTGGCCAGAACCATGAATCTTCATCAATTAAATTATTTGAATCACTCAGACCATCATTATCACTAAAATGATAAGCCTTGATCCATGGATCACAAAGATTGAACATTTCTAAAGGATTATAATCCAATGAGTTTGCTGAAACTTTAAGATGAGCAACATCAATCAGTAAATTTACATTTTCATCGGTATGCTCCATTACAAATTTACACTCTTCAGGTGTACTCATGAGAAAAGGGTCGAATTTAAATTCCTGATAATTATTCATTGACAGAACATTATTCTCTATCAGAAGTCTTCCTCCCATTTCTTCAATAAACATAGAAAGCATGTTTACCCTATCTATGAAAATCAATAAGCTTTCTTGTCTATCATATGGTTTTCTACTTTTAATTCTTTTGCCAAGCTCATTTACTTTCGGATCAATCAAGAAGCCAGCATGAAAGCTATAGGTTGGATTATCCAATTCATAAGCCCATTGAATAGCTGTTTTAGCATGCTCAAAACTCAGTTTTGCAATATCTTGATCAAGAGATGCTAAATTAAAAACAAATGGATCTTTTGGCGGAGGGAAGTAATTATGGATTTGAAAATTACACTTATCTTTTAACTTTATGAAGTCATTTAAGTCTATGTTTTCATCTATTCCACTTGATAGCTCAATATCTGTTATACCAACTTCAATCATTTCTTGAGAAGCATCAATTGGTCTTTTATCTGAAAAGCCTCCTGTCGAAACAAAAACCATTATTTCTCCATTTTTCTTACTGGAGCACCAACATATGTTCCTTCAATATTGATATCAGAGACTACAAGAGAATTCGCTCCAATTGTGACTTTAGAACAAATCTTAAAAGAAGGTAAAACAGTTGAATTCGCTCCAAGAAAAATATTTGAATCAAGAACAGATCTTCCAAGAATTAGGCTATGAGGCGCAATATGATTATGAGATCCGACCTTGCATTCATGCTCAATTGTAGATCTAGTGTTGAAAATATTATTATCTCCTAAGACGCAATCCGGACCGATATGAACAAATGGCGAGAAAATGTTTCCCTTCCCAAGCTGTTTGATAGATTGATCAATATTTGCTTCATTTGAAATTAAACTTGGAATATTAATCTCATTATCAGAAAACTTTTCAAACATAGTCTTTCTCATATTATTATCCCCAATAGCGAGCGAGAGGTTAATGCCATTATTTTTCTCAATCAGTCCCTCTAAATCACCCAGTCCTCCTAAAACAGGAACGCCCATTATCTCCTCATCATTACCTGAGTAACTTAAATCGAACACACCAAGAGGCTTATAAACTTGAGTTTGTTGGATAATTGATAAAATAACTCTTGCTTGGCCGCCTGCACCAAGTATATATATATCTGTGCTATTCATTATCTATGTCATTCCATTCGATTTGATAATTTGATTTTAGGTCTCTATAGACCTTTTTTCCAAGAATTTTATGGATATCCTTAGCTTGTATTTTTAGTCCTGGCCTCTTCATAACAATATCATTACGAGATATAACATCTCCCCTAGATAAGTTATTCTTTAGTGTGACACTTTTTCTAGAAACTTGTGACATTTGAAACTCTTCGTCCTGACATATTTTTTCTTCAGAGCCTAGTATTTTTTCACCTCTCCTAATTGCTTCTACAAGTTGTCTAAATTCGTTGGGATCTGAAGACGCTTTATGATCTGGTCCATCTAAACTTTTATCAGATGTGAAATGCTTCTCAATAACTTTTGCCCCAAAAGCAACTGAAAGCATTGCTGCGTCATGACCTTGACTATGGTCTGAGTAACCAATGGGTAAATTGTATCTTGATTTCAAAGTTTGCAGAACATTTAAGTTTAGGCTTTCAAGCGAACAAGGATAATTAGAAACACAATGAAGAAGAATAATATCTTGATTATCATTGTTTTTGAAAATATCTATGGCCTGATCAATCTCTTGAAGAGTTGCCATCCCAACAGAGAGAATGACTGGCTTATTAGTTCTTGCAACTTTTTCTAAAAGAAGATGATCAACTATATCAGCGGATGCTATTTTATATAGCTCTACATTCAAATCCTCAAGAAAATCAACGGAGTCTTCATCATATGGAGTTGAAATAAAGTCTATTTTTTTCTCATCACAATATTTTTTTAGGATTCTGTGATACTCCCGACTTAGCTCTAATTTTTCCAGCATTTTGTAATGTGACTCAGCATCATCAGTGGTAGAGGCCTGATATTTAACTTTAGGCGTCCCAGGTGTAACAAGTCCTTCAGCTGTAAAAGTTTGAAACTTGGCAGCATCAGCTCCTGCTTCAATAGCTAGATCTATCATTTCCTTTGCAAGCTCAAGGCTCCCATTATGATTTACTCCTATTTCTGCAATGAGATATACTCTTTTAAGTTTTGAAAAAAAGTTCATTTATTATTTTCCTATTAAACAATATTCCTGATTGATGAAACTATGGGCTATATTGCCATAAAAATTAAAGTCTATAATTACTTTGATTCTTATCAAATAATGATTTTAAATCAGCAAGTATTGAAATTGGCTTTCTAAACTGATTTATGTTTTCAATACCTATATCAATAAATTCTTGGTGCTTAACGGTGATGATTACAGCATCATATTGTTTGGTTTTTGGATAATCTATTAATTTAATATCATACTCTGACTCTACAGCTTTTTTATTTGGCCATGGATCATAAACTTCAATATTAGCCTTTGTTTTCTTTAACTCATTAAATATGTCAACTACTTTAGTATTTCGATGATCTGGGCAATTTTCTTTAAATGTGAATCCCATAACTAATATATTTGACTCAGCTATTGATATTTGTTTCTCAATCATTTTTTCTACTAAGTGATCAGTTATTATTTTGGCCATAGCATCATTAGTTACTCTTCCTGCAAGGATTATTTCTGGAGAGAACCCAATGCTCTCAGCTTTATATGTTAGGTAATAAGGATCGACTCCAATACAATGTCCTCCAACAAGTCCAGGCTCAAATGGCAAAAAGTTCCACTTTGTTCCTGCTGCCTTCAATACGTCATTAGTGTCAATATTCATCTCATTAAATAGCATAGATAGTTCATTCATCAGTGCTATATTTAAGTCTCTTTGTGTGTTTTCAATAACTTTAGCTGCCTCAGCAACCATTATTGATGGTGCTTTGTGAGTTCCTGCTGTGATTATAGATGAATAAAGTTCATCAATATAAAATGCTGCCTCATTGTTTGAGCCAGATGTAACTTTCACAATATCACTGACACCTTTAGATTTATCACCCGGATTAATTCTTTCTGGACTATATCCAACAAAAAATTGGTCATTCATTTTAAACCCTGATAACTCTTCTAGAATTGGAACACATATCTCTTCTGTTGCTCCAGGATAAACAGTGGATTCATAGATTACATAATCTCCAATCTTAAGAAGATCACCAATCATCTCACTTGCATCACTTAGGTGCTTAAAATCAGGATTATTATTTGAATCGATTGGTGTGGGTACAGTTATGATATAAACATTACAGTTTTTTATATCATTAATATCAGAAGTGTACTGAAGATCTCTTTGCTCACTTAGAATTTTTGAAGGTACCTCATTAGTTCTATCAATGTTGCCCTCAAGCTCATTGATCCTTTTATGATCAATATCAAAACCTTTAGTTTTATAGATATTTCCGAACTCTATAGCAAGCGGAAGTCCCACATAACCAAGACCTATAATTGCTATAACAGGTTTCTTGTTATCATTTTGCATCAATCTATTGTAACTGTTGTATGTCTTTGAGGCTCAAACCTTTACAATCTTTATTAGATAAAATAGGTTTCGAATCTGGCCATTCAATATTTACATCAGGGTCATTCCAGGCAAGTGTATACTGGTCTTCAGGATAATATTTTTCTGTAAGTTTGTAACAGACCTTAGCGATATCACTGAGAACATAAAAACCATGTGCAAAGCCCGGTGGAATATATAATTGTTTATTTTCCTGATCATTTAAAGTAACTGAAAAATGACTACCAAATGACTTTGACTCTTTTCTTAAATCAACAACTACATCCAAAATAGCCCCAGATGCAACATAGATAAGTTTACCTTGTGGATATTTCATCTGAAAATGCATACCTCTTAATACAGATTTTTTTGAAAACGACATAGAATCTTTAACAAACCTTATGTCCACATCTAGCAAATCTTTTAATTTATTTTCATCGTAGAGATCTTGAAAGTAACCTCTATCATCTTCAAATAAATCATGCTGAATCAAAAGAAGGTCTTCTATTTTGGTTCTTTCTACTCTCATGATTAATCTATACTGATTGCAGCCTCAAGCTTTGTTCCATATGGTGTATTTCTATATTTTTCTAATATCTTTATGATTTCAGAATTTTTTAACCATTTGTTTCTATATGCAATGAGCTCAATTGAACCAACCAATTCAGAGTCCTTTTCTTGAACTGTCTTTATGAAGGAAGATGCTTCCAACAAAGAATCATGTGTTCCAGTATCAAGCCACTCAACATTCTCGCTAAGAATAGTGACTTCCAATTGATTGTTTTCTAAATATCTCGAATTGATGTCAGTGATTTCAAGCTCACCTCTTTTTGATGGCTTCAAATCTCTTGTAATATCTAAAACCTGATTGTCATAAAAATAAAGTCCTGTTACAGCGATTTTAGATTTTGGTTTTTTAGGTTTTTCCTCGATACTTATAACCTTATTATCAGAGTCAAACTCAATTACGCCAAAATTTTCTGGATTATCAACAGAGTATCCAAAGACATGTCCTCCCTCATCAAGAGATGATGCTCTCTTAAGATCTGAGGTTAAATCTTTCCCATAGAAGAGATTATCACCTAGAATAAGGCATACAGAGTCCGAACCTACAAACTCTTCACCAATGATGAAAGATTGTGCTATTCCATCTGGAGATTTCTGAACAGCATATTCAAGCTTAATTCCTACTTCACTGCCATCTCCAAGTAGATGTTGAAAGTTTTTAATATCTTTTGGTGTAGAAATAATCAAAATCTCCCTCAAACCTGCCTGCATTAGTATCGATAAGGGATAAAATATCATTGGTTTGTCATATATAGGCAATAATTGCTTTGATATAGTCTTAGTGATTGGAAACAATCTCGTACCAGATCCTCCAGCTAGCAGTATTCCCTTCATTTTCTTCTATTTTTAATAGTCATTTCTTTGTTAATAGCCCTTGTCTAGTCAAATAGCTTCCATCTTCAATGTTTTTGCACCAGCTTTCGTTTTCTAAATACCACTTAATAGTCTTTTTAAGTCCGCCATCAAATTTTTCTTCAGGTTGCCAACCAATTTGAGAAAATATTTTCTTTGGATTTATAGCATAACGTTTATCATGTCCAGGTCTATCATCAACATATTTGATAAGATCTTCATATTGCATAGACTTTTGAGGTCTGATTTGATCAAGTACATTACAGATCTTTTTTACCAGATCAATGTTTTTAATTTCATTTTGAGAGCCAATATTGTAAGTCTCTCCTATAAGTCCCTTCTCTGCCAACATGTGAAGAGCTTTTACATGGTCTTCGACATATAACCAGTCTCTTATTTGACTTCCGTCTCCATAGATTGGTAAGGGTTTTTGATTGATTGCGTTCATTATAATTAGAGGTATTAATTTTTCAGGAAATTGGTTGGGGCCATAATTGTTTGAACAGTTTGTAATGATTGAAGGAAAATCATAGGTTTTATGCCATGCTCTAACTAAGTGATCTGAACTAGCTTTACTGGCTGCATACGGAGAGCTTGGATTATATGCTGTAGTCTCTCCAAATGGTGGATCATTAAGTTTAAGATCTCCAAATACCTCATCAGTTGAGACATGAATAAATCTAAACTTAGATTTTCTTTTTTCGCTGTATTGATTTATATGATCACTTGAAAGTTTCAACAAATTAAAAGTGCCTAAAATGTTAGTCTTGAGAAAAACTTCAGGATCGTCAATTGATCTATCCACATGAGATTCTGCTGCAAGGTGAAAAATAACGTCTGGAGAATATTGACTTATGATTTTCTTCAGTGATGAACTATCAGAAATATCTATATTTTCAAAGGAATAGCGGTCACTACTGCTGATGCTATCTAAAGACTCTAAATTTCCTGCATATGTTAGTGAATCAATATTTATCACATTAGAATTCGTCTCATTTATCAGGAATCTGACCAAATTTGAGCCTATGAACCCAGCGCCGCCTGTAACCAAAATATTCATCTACATTATTTTCCAAGTAAGTATGCTTCGAGAGAAGTTTCCCATTGTGGGATTTTGATATCAAATGTTTCTGAAAATTTTGTTGTATCTAGTTTTGTATTAACTGGCCTTTTCAATGCAGAATCTAAATCTTTTGTTGATATTTCATTAATTTTACAATTAATGTTTAATATTCTAAAAACCTCTTTTGCATATTCATTCCAACTACAAACACCTTGATTTGTGTAGTGAAGAATATTTGGCCATTCATTATCATTTTCTAAATCCAATTGATCCAGAATCTTCAAAATTGTCCTAGCTAGGTCTGCTGCATACGTTGGAGAACCATATTGATCATTAACAACGCTTATTTTTTTTGTTTTTTTTGATCGATCAATTATTTTGGTTATAAAGTTACTCCCAAGGGATGAGTAAAGCCAGCTAGTTCTGATTATTATGGACTTTGGTGATATTTCTTCTATTGCTATCTCGCCATTTCTTTTTGAAATTCCATACTCATTAATTGGATTACAAACAGAATCCTCTCTATAGGGGATTTCTGACTGTCCGTCAAACACATAGTCTGTACTGATGTGAATTAAAAATACATCATGCTTATCGCACTGTTCAGCTATCAGCTTAACCGCATGGTGATTTACCCTATCAGCATCTTTAGGGTAATTTTCTGCTTTTTCAACATTAGTATATGCCGCACAATTAATAAAATAATGGAAGTCATTATTTTCAAATACATTTATGATTGAATTATCACTGCATAGGTCTAGGTGTTCTCTTCTCAAGAATTTAAACGAATGGCTATTTTCATTGGATGCTTTTTTAATTTCATTTCCGAGCTGTCCTGATTCACCAGTGACATAGATCACTCTTTTCCTAGATTTTGCCATTCCATTATTGTTCATTATTTGATGTAACGACATCTTCTACGAAATAAAGAATATTCCAAAAAACGTACAATAAAAACATGATTAAAAATACAAAAATACTAATGCTACTTAAATAGATGCTATTAAAAACTCCGAAAAGTATTAATACAAAGCTTGCTGAAGATATTATTAGCAGTGTTTTTCTCTTTGAGATTCCTTTCTTTAAGAGTATGTGGTGTAAATGTCTTCTATCTGGGTTAAAAGGAGATAATTTATTAAAAAGTCTCCTCAGAATTATCACTATTGTATCCATAAGGGGTATTGCAATGACCCATAAAGCATCAACAGGCTCAATAGATCTTCCATCTCCCTGAGATAGTCCAATTAAACTCCAAGCTACAATATAACCAAGGAAAGTGCTCCCTGAATCACCTAAAAATACCCTTCTGCCTTTGATTATTTGAAGATTAAAAATCATATAAGGTATAGAAGCAACTAACAGAAATAGTAAAAACTGATTATAAAAAAAATAAACATACAATGTTTTAAACTGAACAATTTGAAATAAAAAGATTCCAAGAATTGCATTTATAAAAACAGATCCAGCTAAACCATCTAATCCATCAATCATATTGAATGCATTAGTTACTCCAACTATGCAGAAGATGGTTAATGGTATACCCCATAACCCCAATTCTATTTCTCCAAGACCAAAGAGATTACCAAATGATTCTAAGTATAAACCAGATCCAAAAATTAGAGTTAAGCAAGAGAAAATCTGGATCAATATTCTAGTTTTGGCAGTAAGGCCTTTTAGGTCATCGATTAATCCGGTGATAAAAATAAAAGAAGACGTCAAAAATAAATAAAATAAATTATTATTAAGTGGGACCGCAACAAACAAAAAAAGGAGCGATCCCAGATAAATAGAAATTCCACCGGATAGCGGTACAACAGTACTATGTTGCTTTCTTGTTGAAGGTCTATCTACAAAATGATGCTTAAGTGCAAAGTTATATGAGGCTATTATCACGATTAACGATATGAAAAATGTAAGAGGTAGTAATGTGAACATACTCATTGTAAATCTGATTTATTTTTAGTTTTGCTTTAGAAATATATCTTTTGTAAATTTTGAAATTAAACTTACAGATAAACCCAAAAGAAAACCGATTAAGATTGCAAGCGTATGATTTGGTCTAGATGGAGAATCTGGAGGGATTGCTGAATCAATTACTTTAAAAGCAAACTGTTCTCGAGAATTTGCAATCATGATTTGTGACATTTGGTCTTCAATCAACCTATACATCACATTTTTTATATTTATTGAATTAGTCTCTACAAGCTGTTTCTCAAGGAAGAAAATATTACTCTTAGCTTCTTTAGTTGTCTCATTTCTTATATATTCATTTACCTTTGCAATTAGATCATTTGCGAGCTTTGACGCTAATTCAGGATTGTCCCATTCAATCATGATCGTGATTATTTTATTTTTTCTAAAAATAAATATAGAGCTTTTTATTTTTGAAACAGCAGAGAGAATATCTGGTTGTTTACCTATCCATTCATTTTTTTCATCATCCCATTTTGTAGGGAAAAGTACTGGGAGTAAGTTTTCTTCTTCAACATATGTTTGTAGAAAGTCCCTTGTTTTAAGAATTGCTAGAGCAGTTTCTTCCTCACCTTGAGACTGTGTTGTAAAGCCAGCAATACGTGCCAATGCATCCAAGCCGCCTGCAGAAGAGGATCCTCCAGTGTTTTGGCTAGCAGGTATCATGACTAGTTCAGCTACATATACTGGTGTCAAAGTATAAGAGTAAAGTAAAGATAGTATAGAAATTGAGATTGTAGTAAATGCAATAGATCTAATTGATCCCTTTAATCTCTTTATAAAACTAATCGAAAGGATAATTTTTTTGAATTCGTCAATTCCACTCATATCCTAGTTACTCAGACTATTAACTGCAGCAGCTGCAACTGCCAATTGATATACCAACTGAGAAACATCATTTGCAATTCGCAAGGTTCTTGCTCCACCATCATCGATCATTGGAGGAACAACTATTGTGTCGCCTGGTTCTATTTGCTGTGACTGTGCCCTGAAAAAACCTCCTGAATCATTTCTTGATTGTATGGAGCCATTAGCTTTGATGATAAATATTTGTTTTGGGGCTCCAAGCTTTGTAGCACCTCCACTTAAGTTCAAATAATCCTCAAATCTCAAGCCTTCCTCATAGATGTGGGTAGTCGGTACATAAACCTCGCCCAAAACCGAAACACTTTGAGTATTCCTAGGTATATTTAATTCATCGCCATTTCTTAGAACTACATCATTCTTAACACCATCCATAATGTCATTAAGCTTAATAACTAATCGGCCAGTTGGTTCTGCGCTGTCCAATTTATCTGTTAACTGAAGTAGAGCAGTTAAATCAGCTTCTCCACCCAAGCGACTCTGTTGATAAAGTATCTCTTTATTTGTTAAATCTTTTGCTGATGTGATCTTTTCCTTCTCAAGCTTCTTGATTTCATCTCTCTGAAAGAAAGCACCTTCTAGAAAAGCATTCTGTTTTAAACCACCAGCTCTTTTAATAAGATCAATAATTGATTCGCCTTCTGACAAAATATATGTACCAGGAAAATATACTTCTCCATTAATTGATGCTGTTCTGTTGATCTTTTGTGCGCCTTTTATATGAACTGTCATTCCAGGTGTGATTTTCCTTTGAAGCGATCTACTGTCAGCAGAGATAGAATCTCTATCAATTCTAAAATCGTAGCCATTTGAATTATTAAAGCTTATTAACTCAATTTCCTCCAAATATGACGTATCCTTCAGACCACCTGATGCGTGTATCGCTTCCAAGACTGTCATTTGATTTGAAAATGGATATTGACCTGGGAAATTTACATTACCGGTTACATTAATAATTTTTTCTATTTCGTTAGGACTTGCTTGATCCTTAATTGCTCGAAGAATTGGCTCAAGCATAATTTTTCTTTTTCCGGTGTTAGGATCAGGCTGATACTGAGCTAAGATATCTTCAATGCATTCCGTTTGTAATTTTTCTTCCCTAAGCCTGTCCTCTCGAGTTCTCAATTTATTTTGAGCTTGAATCATATTCTGATTCATATTCTGATTCATATTCTGATTCATATCTTGACTCCCAGGGATCAAACTAGAATTATTTGACAATCCTTCAGTCAAATTCATATTTTCTATAGGTTTTTGTTTTATAACAAAGCATTGGTTAATGAGTTCTTCTAATTCATATTCAAGAATGTCCTCATCTGGGATTGCATTTGATCTGTCGTTGAGTAATTCCTTTGTCTCCTTTGAAAAAACAATAATTTCATCTCTTGCTTTTAGGGATATATTATTTTGATCATCGCCATTTATTACCTTCTCCATATCTACAGAATAAAAGTCAAGTCTGCCATTTGATTGATTTTCTCTTTTAACAAGGACATAATTTCTGTCAGAGAGGGGTAATAAGTCATCAAAGCCTTTGATGATCTGGCCAATTTTCAAGCCTTCTTTAAATTCAAAAAAACCTGGTCTAGCTGCATAGCCTGAGACAAGTATGACGTTTTTCATTGTATTAAGTACTGGATTTATATTGATAGTATCTCCGTCATTAAGATTAACTAATGCTCTATCAATATTATTTAGATCAAGGCCAAGTATATCAATACCATCGGACTGTGATATTCGCTCAATATTACTTGATGCTAGATGTGCAGTAGATTTTAGTCCTCCAGCAAACTCAAGAAGATGCTCAAGACTTTCACCATCTTTTAACTCATATAAACCAGGCTTTCTTACTTCCCCGGCTATTCCAACACTTTTGTCAAATGGAGGTATAAAAATAACGTCTCCTGATTGTAAAAATATGTCATTGCTTGTGTCGCCTTTAAGTAAAATATCATATAGGTCAAAATACCTGACTGTTTCTCCATTCCTTTTAATCTCAATGTTCCTATAACTTCCAGATTCTGATATGCCCCCAGTTGTAAATAAAGCATTAGTCACGGTTGAAAGACCGCTTATCATGTAACTACCTGGCTGATAGGATTCCCCAACTATAAAGACTTGGATTGATTTAAGTCTTCCTAATGTTACGCTCAAATTTACACCTATTTGTTGGCTTGAAACTGTCTCCTTAATCGCTGTTTTCAATTCCAAATAAGTTAGGCCAGAAACTATAATAGGGCCTATTCCTGGAAAGTAGATATCCCCTTCTCTTGTCACCTCTATTGAGTATTTGCTGTTGTCTGATCCAAACAGTGTCACTTCGATCATATCACCAGGACCAATGATGTATCCTCCTGGTATTGGTATGCTATTATTTGGGACGAAGCTAGATATATCAGAATCAAAAATATCTGAACCAAATCTTTCAAGATCTTCCTCAATAATATTTGGCTGAGGGTTTACAATTAGGCTTTTTGGCTTCTTACGAGGCTTTATTGCTTCATCTTCAATTTCATCTAGTTTCTTTTGCAGACTGATCTTATCTCTTATATTTTGATCCTGAGAACTTGCATCTTCTTCATTTTCTTGAAGTGGTCCTGAACCATTTTGTGGATTATTGATCGAACCAAGGATTTGCCCTATATCAATATCACTCGATATTTGAGCATATATTACTGGATTGACTATAAGCAAACATAAGGTTGCAATGTAAATTTTGGTTAACTTAGGCATTTTTATAAATAAAGACTTTAGCATTGGGATTAGATTTAGTATTTCATCAATCCAATTTTTTTAATCTTAAGAGAAATAATAATACAGTATTGGGTTATAACAAACTACCTATTAGTTAGTGGCAGATTATTTATAGTAGCCACTGAGGAATGATTCCCAAGACTCATCATCTTTTGATTCAATGGCTCTTTGTCTAATAATAGAATCGGAAGCTTCCTTCTGCAACATTGACCAATCAGTGTTTTCTTTTTTATCTTTTTTCAAAAAATGTTCTTTATGCTTCTTTCCAACTTGAAAACCAAATTCATCATGAGAAACTTTTTCATCAGCTATTTGAGATATTAACTGCTCTGATGGATGTTGGTCTTTAATTTTGATCCTTTCCCTGAATAGACTCAATGAGTCTATATGGATATTGTGATGATTAGTCATTAATGATGCTATTGGTTCTAGCTCATTAATTAAGTTCAGTGCCTCATCTTTTATAGAAACCATCTCTTTATCAGAATTTTCTATTTTTAGACTTGTATTTCTTCCATCAGTGGAAACCAACTGATTATTTTTTTTGATAATTGCATGCTCAGTATTAGTCATAGGAGGGCTTTCCTTGAGCAAACAATAAGACAAAAATACTTCAAGGAAATATAACTCTTCATATGAAATCCCTATCTTTGAGAATGGATTGAGATCAATGGATCTCAACTCAAGATAATCAACACCAAATTTTTTAAGCTTACTTGTTGGTCTTAAGTAATCAGGATTAGTGCTTTTCGGTCTTGCAGGCGAGTAAAGTTCATCTTCTATCTGCAATATACTGTTGTTCAGTTGCATTTCTTTTTCTTTATAGGAAATTTCTACATAATCATCTGATAGGGTTGAAATTAAGGAAAAAAGTTGCTCTGTATACTCATCAAGGCTATTCAAAGAAACATAAATTGATGATTGACTCTTATTTTGGTATCCAATATCACTCATTCTGAGCGAGGTTGCATAAGGAAGATAGTATGTGTCTTGAGAGAGCTTTTTAAAATTTAATTTTTTTGTTAGAAATTGTTTGCTTATAATCGGTGATGATCCGAATAAAAGAATAATGAGCCAATTATACCTATAAAGATTTCTTAACCCATTAAAGTAAACAATAGATCTTCTTTTCTCTGCTGACCTTTCCTTTATAGAGTGAACATTTTCTTCGATTAAAGCATCTGACAAAGAGTAGTTAAAATGAATCCCAGAAATCGCTTGCATCAGTCTTCCATATCTCTCTGAGAGCCCTTTACGATAAATATATTTAAATTTTCCTAGATTTGATTTTCCAAATTGAGCAATAGGGATTTGACTCACGTTTTCAATACTTGGCGGCATACTAAGTGGCCATAAATACTCTTTTTCAATTTTCTGATATATAAAATGATGAAGAGATTTGAGTGATCTCTTGAGATTCATTACCTCTTCCTCTGGTTTTGTTATCATCTCAATTTGAGATTCAGAGAAGTCATTCGTAATAAACTTATTACAAAGTGCAGAACCGAGTGAGTCAAAATGGGGTTCACTAGAAATTTTAGTGTCATTCATCCTCAGTGACTCTTTCTCTATCCCCATTCGCCCTGTAACCGGAATACTAAGCCTTTCTATATTAGAAGCGATCTGTGACAATTTAGTTTTCATAGATCTGTAGTCACAAATTATTTAATTTAATTTTGGCTTTGTTGAGAATCCAGCGAATATTTTCTTTATCGATAATTCTCTACGATTCATAGGTTTTATGGAATCTCTGGCATCAATGGCTAAACTATATAGTTGTGTAGCTTGTACTCTTTGGCCTGCATCTTTCGTGAGTGGACTCCACTCAAAACCCGTTCTCTTTCTCGTTGTACTATTCTGATAAAAAAGATCCATTGGCATGGTGAAATATATCCATTTATTGAAACTGCCCTCTCCTACACATTCAGCATCACAATCAGTAAGGGCAACCGCAGCACCAACACTTGATCCATTTTCAAATCGTCTGGATATATCAAGAAGATAGCCAACATCCTCTGCTAAAAATCTTCCATATTTTGCCTTTATCCTGAGATCATAGAATGGGAGATCATAATAGATGCTTAGAAATCCAGTAACTGTTTCGTAGTCTAGGAAATCAAATCTCTGATCAAAATCTCTTTGCTTAACCCAAGCTGCATCAAGTCCAATTGCCCAATTCCTATCAGTTGGTAAATACAATATTTCTCCTGCCAAACCACCATACATCCATTCCAATAGCCCAGCTGAAAATTTTGCTTTTAAAGAAGGATGGAAATCTAAGAGATAATCAAAAGCCATTCTTCTCAATCCACTCTCGCCCTCAGTTAAATATAATCTTCTATTTTGTCTAACGTGATATAAATTTCCGTCAGGTACATGATAATCATAGGTTTCAAAGTTATTTTTTATTTTTACTGCATAATTAGTTGTGAAATAAAACCCTTTTGCAAATGAAACCTCAGCATGAAGAAGAGCTTCTAGCTGCCAAAAATAAAAACGCTCTTGGTGCTGAAGAGTACCTGAAAGGTTGGGTGTTACCTGCCAATAGTATGTTGGATATAGAGCTGGATTCTCCTTATATATGGCGTTTCTATCATTGCTAAACTCATTAAAAGTAAGTAATTCTTCGTCCAATGGACCATTCAAAACAGCATCTACCAATACATCTCTGTCGATTGTTGACCTAACAGTTTCAATGCCTTGATCTATATTAATAACTGTGATTTTCTCAATATTTATAGGTGAGTTACTTGCTAAGATCCTGCTTGCTAGATCGAAGGCTCTGCCGGACTCTCTAAATCTAGACTGACTAATCTCAACTTGTAACTCATTTCCATTGAATATGACAGCATGAGGTACTAATCCCTCATTACCCATCTGCCACATTATAAGTTTTGAAAGATATTCCTGATAACTAGGTTTTAATTTTTCATATGGCTGCAAATAAGGAACATTTATTGTTTCTTTAGGAGCAATAAATTTAGGTTTGGCTTTATTATTTAAATTTGTATGGATTGTAGCGCCGGCATGAATTGTATTTCCTCTCACAAAACCTAATGATAAATTTACAATGTCGCTTTGAAGACTATCTATTCGATAATTTAATTCATAGTTGATCTGTGAATCAATTTCAATGCAGCATTCTGGCTCGTTAATCTTCCAGGCAAATCCTTGGATATCTTCATAAGTATTTGAGTCATATTCAAGTTTAATACTCAAATTATCTATAGGCGTAAAATATTCGATTCCTCCGAATAGAGAAGCTGGCCCAGTGAAAAGTGCTCCAAGATTAAGTGTTCCACCCAGATAACCTCTCTCTCCACCTCTAGTATCAAAGCTTTCAGCTAGAATCCCAAGAGGGTTTGGAATATTATCAGCTGTTCCAAGCTTCCCCCAGCCAATACCCATAGTAAAGTCTAGATTTTCAGATAACATTTTACTGGCCACAACATATTCACTTGAATATGCTCCTGTTCCTCCAAAATCAGTGAATCCAACTGCCATTGCTGGGAGGTATTTTCTCTCATTAAGCAATTTGAGTTTTATATCAAAACCTTTATCTTTCCAAGTTTGTGGATTACCAGGAGTGTATTCTCTGTGTTCACCCTCTGTATATCTCACTACACCTTCCATCCAAGGAAAAATTTGAACTCGTCCATAAAGTCTATTAAAAGGATTTTCTGATGATAAACCGAAACCAAAATCTCCATCATTCCTAAACCTTGCCGATGGAGTTTCAATCAAACCTACAGTTCCATAACTATTATTAGATTTATCTCTTTCAGAGTATTTCGGCTCGTCACTAAGTGCAAATAGCGGAAGCACTAAGAACATTAAGCTGGATAAAATTAGAAAAGTTTTATACTTCATTGAGAAATTTTAGCAAAAAAAAGGGAGTGAAGAAAATCTCACTCCCTTATTTAGTTTTTCTCTAGCTATCTGCTTAGTTTGATGAACTACTTGAAGACGTAGATGTTGTCGTAGTAGTGACACCAGTCGTACTTGTAGATGCTGTGGTACTTGTAGATGCTGTTGTACCCGTTGTACTTGTAGTACTTGTAGATGCTGTTGTACCTGTAGTACCTGTAGATGTAGTCGTGGTAACAGGTGTTGGTGTTGGCGTTGGCGTTGGCGTCGGCGTTGGCGTTGGCGTCGGCGTCGGCGTCGGCGTTGGCGTTGGCGTTGGCGTTGGCGTCGGCGTTGGCGTCGGCGTTGGCGTTGGCGTTACTGGAGGATTTCCAGATGGAGTTGTATATTCTGATCCTCCACCACCGAATAGAGCGAGAACAGCTCCTGTCACTGCTACCCATACTCCTGCTCCTGCTCCTGATGAAGATTGCTCTTCTGAAGCAGATTCTGAAGATTCCTCTTCAGTTGCATTAGGATCATCAAAAGCCTCTGAATCTTCCTCTCCTTCTGAAGCTATTGATTTAAAGCTAGTGCCAGTAAAAACAAGCGCAAGCATTGAAAAGTATGTTCCTAGTTTTTTAAACAATTTCATCAGTGATGATCCTCTATAAATTTCTTTAATATTTTAAAGCACCCTTGGTGGGTTTTAACACCCTAATGTGTGATTTTCAAACAATTCCTATTGTTTGTAAACAACATTTTTACTTTTTTTACTAAAGTTAGATGTCTTAGTTCGGAAGGATTATATGTCATTTATAACAAAATGTTGATAATTTTATTGAGCTAATTTTTTATCCCTAAAAGAGAATATTATAACTAGTAGCTATCTTTTTGGCCTTATAGATACTCTGGAAGTTACATAACTCTCTAGATTTTCTATGTCCTCCTCGCTCAATGCTCCATCAAAAACACTAGAGAATAGGTGCCCAAAGTCCTTGACTGTGTTTGTGAAATAATTAGTGAGAGGGTCCATCATTTCTTCAGAAATTCTATACAAGGTTCTTCTGGAGTCTTTTGGATCTTTTTCCCTTATCAATATTTCACTCTCTATGCCTGTCGAAAGTACTTTTCTGAAATTAGCGAAAGTAGTTGCTGGAAAAACATCACAAACTGAATCATATAGGTCGTCTCTACTCACTCCACTATCGCCTCTAAATTGGAAGAGAATAATTGAACAAATTATTTGAATTTGAAGATAGCCAGACCTTATGAAGTTGGATAATTTTCTTGGTTGAAGATCTCGATTCGATAATCCCAAGGCTCTTATAGCAGCTGCAAACGCAAGGACCTCAATACCTTGATTGGTATCTTTAAAACTAATTGTTGATTCTTTAACTGCATCTTTTAGTGAGAGATTTTTTCTATCGTCATTGATAATCCATTTTTCAATACTTTTATTTATTGGTGTAACTTTTTCGTTCATTATTCAATTAAAATAATTATTTTTATTAGATATAATCTATTACTCTTTAAGAAAGATCTCAAATGGATAAGTAATATGTTTAAGAAAAAAATATTTTTGATTGCCTCCCTGATAACTTTCAGTTCAATGACTTTTGCTGAATGCAATTATCCAAAGAAAAAATTTGATATTCCCTCAGGTAAAAAAGCGACTGAAGCTGAAATGGTAGAAACTATGGGTAAAGTAAAGCAATTTCAGGCTGATCTAGCTGTTTATCGAACATGCCTAGATGATGAGATAGCGAAAGTTTCTCCTGAGCTTGAGTCATATGAGGAAATTCAGAGAATGAATGCTCAAAAATATAATGCCTCTGTCGAAGACGAACAAAAAATGGCTGAAGATTGGAGCGAAGCTGTCCGAGCATTCAAATCAAAATGATTAAGTAAGGATTAAAAAGTGTCAAAAACTGTAACCATTACCGGTGCAGCTGGCCAGATTGGGTATCAGCTCGCTTTTAGGATTGCTTCTGGACAACTTCTTGGAGTAAAAGAAAAAATTAATCTAAATCTATTAGAGATAACTCCCGCATTGGATGCACTTAAGGGTGTTGCAATGGAATTGGAAGATTGCGCCTTTGAAACACTAGGAAATATAAGTATTTCAGATGATCCAAATGTAGCATTTAAGGAGAGTGATTTTGCATTTTTAGTTGGCGCTAAACCCAGAGGCCCTGGGATGGAGAGAAGTGACTTACTTCAAGAAAATGCAAAAATATTTTCAGCTCAAGGCAGAGCAATCAATGAAAATGCATCAAGAGATGTAAGAGTTTTAGTAGTAGGTAACCCAGCAAATACAAATGCATTAATTGCAATGTCGAATGCACCAGATATTGATCAAAATGCATTCACTGCGATGATGAGGCTTGATCATAATCGGGCTCTGGCTCAGCTAGCATCGAAACTAGATTGCCACACAAGTGAGCTAAGCAATATGACTATTTGGGGCAATCATTCAACAACGCAATTTCCAGATGTAAGTAATTTGATGGTCTCGGGAGAAAGGATATCAACTGAGCTTGATCAAAAATGGGTAAAGGATGACTTTATTCCACGTGTACAAAATAGAGGCGGAGAGATAATTAAAGCAAGAGGCTTATCAAGTGCTGCATCTGCTGCATCTGCTGCTATTGATCATATGAGAGATTGGTCATTGGGAACGAAAGAAAATGATTGGGTTAGCATGGCAATTCCTAGTGATGGTTCATATGGTGTCACAGAAGGAATCATCTACTCCTTTCCTGTTAAATGTGAAGATGGATCATATTCGATTGTGCAAAATCTTGTAATCGATGATTTTATTAAGGAATCTATGAAAATAACCGAAATAGAGCTTCTAGAGGAAATGGCAGCAATTAAACATTTGCTGTAAATTTAGACAAGATCTGATTTAATCTGTAGAATCCATGGTCCGGATTAATTCGAAAATCTTTTATAGAGTAATTTTAAAAAACTTCAAATGATATTTTTTCTAGCTACAGCCACACTAATTATTTGGGCATTTTATACTGCAATGGAATTAAGAAAAGCAACTTTAGCTGCTGGTGGGCTCTTGGTTGTATACACTCTGCTTGGTGATCCAAGTACCATATACATATCGTTTCTATGGATTCTTTTCGGCCTTCTTATTTCTATCAATATTCCAGAAATCAGAAGAAATTACATCACAAAAAGAATTCTTGATGTATACAAAGCTCTTCTGCCGAAAATCTCACAAACAGAACAAGAGGCAATTGATGCCGGTAATGTTTGGTGGGATGCAGAACTTTTCACTGGAAATCCAAACTGGGAAGTATTGAGATCTAACCCAAAAGCAGAACTTCCATCTGAAGAACAAGCTTTCCTAGATGGTCCAGTGAATGAACTGTGTGAAATGATTGATGAGTGGAAGGTTGCTCATAAAGATTATGATTTACCCGAGGAAGTTTATGATTTCGTAAAAGAAAAGGGATTCTTTTCATTTATCATTCCAAAAAAGTATGGAGGGAAAGAATTTTCTCCTCTTGGTCTAATTTATGTAATGGCTAAGGTTGGTTCACGAAGTGGAACCTTGGCATCAATGGTTGGTGTACCAAACTCCTTAGGTCCAGCAGAGCTCCTTATGCATTATGGAACAGAAGAACAAAAGAATGAGCTACTTCCTAAGCTTGCAACAGGTGAACATGTTCCATGTTTTGCACTCACCGGCCCTTATGCAGGTTCAGATGCAACATCTATGCCAGATACAGGTATCGTCTGCAAGGGGGAGTTCGATGGAGAAGAAATTATTGGGATCAAGCTAAATTTCAGTAAACGATATATCACCTTGGCGCCAATAGCCACACTTATCGGTCTCGCTTTCAAAATGTATGATCCTGATCACCTAATAGGTGGTACAGAGAATTATGGGATTACTTGTGCCCTGCTTCCAAAAGAAACAAAAGGGCTTGAAACAGGAAGAAGGCATATTCCAATTGGTAGCCCTTTCATGAATGGCACCATCACTGGTGAAGATGTATTTATACCGCTTGATTATATAATTGGCGGGGTTGAGCAAGCTGGACAGGGATGGAAAATGTTAACAGATTGTTTATCTGCGGGAAGAGCAATCGTTTTGCCATCGGGTGCAATGAGTGGTGCGAAATCTGCTGTAGCTGTTACAGGCGCTTATGCAAGAGCAAGAGAACAGTTTGGAATGCCCATTGCTGAATTTGAGGGAATTCTTGAACCTCTTGGAAGAATGGCAGGAAATTCATACATGATTTCTTCCTCTGTATCAACAACTGCAATGGCGATTGGAGCAGGAGAAAAACCATCTGTGATCTCTGCAATTCTTAAATATCATTCAACAGAACTTGCCAGAAATATTGGAAGAGATGCCATGGATATTCATGGCGGTAAAGCTGTCATGCTTGGGCCTAAAAATTATCTGGCAGGTGGATATGAAAGTACTCCGGTTGGGATTACAGTTGAGGGTGCGAACATCATGACAAGGAGTTTGATTATTTTTGGACAAGGCGCATTCAGATGTCATCCATATGTTCTTAAAGAAATTGAAGCAGTAAATATTGAAGATGAGAATGAATCACTAGAACAATTTGATTTACATTTATTTGGACACATAGGGCATTCAATTTCATGTGCAGTTAGAGCATTAGTAAGGGGGATAACCAACAAATTTACCTCAAGCCCAGTAAATGATGAAACTTCAATTTATTACAAACAGATAAATAGACTTAGTGCAGGATTTGCCTTTTTGACAGACATCTCAATGCTTGTAATGGGAGGGGAACTAAAGAGAAAGGAAACAATATCTGCAAGATTGGGTGATGTATTGAGTTCACTATATCTTGCGAGCACAACGCTTAAACATTATGAAGATAAAGGCGAAAGAGATGTTGACCTTCCTATATTAGAATGGAGCCAAAAGACTCTTTTATTTGAGGCGCAAGAAAAGTTAAGTCAAACACTCGATAATTTTCCAAATAAGGCTATTGCAACATTTGTAAGATTTATAATTTTCCCCAAAGGGAAAAATCTCAAAGCTCCAAGCATTAAAGAAACACTGAAGCTAGGCAAATTGGTCTCTAGAAATACCAAAACCAGGGAAAAGCTCATAGATGGAATCTATCAGGCAGATGAACCTACAAATCATTTTGCACAAATGAACAAACTGCTAGAACTCTATGAGTCATCATATAAAGACAGAGCTAGCGTTCTTAGGGCCAAGAAAAAGGGCTTGATAAGTGGTTCTAACTTCCTAGACCTGCTTGCAAATGCTGCTAAGGAGGGAATCATAAGTGAAGAAAAAATTGAAGATCTGAAGCAATACAATGATTTAGCTGATGACATAATCAATGTAGATGATTTTTCACAAGAGGAAGTTGATCAGCTGAGATAGTTGGGGTCTAAATCTCGAAAAAAGTGATGCCTTTTCTTTCTAGCTTCTGACAAAGACTATTTAATTTTTCCCTATCATCACTTATTAAGAGCCCTATATCACCTCCTCCTGATCCAGATGGCTTGTAGAAAATATCTTTATCTCTCGCGAGTTTGATTAGCTCATGATGGTTCTTAAAAATCCCTAAATTGAAAATATTATCCATATCTACCAATAAATCGTTATATCTCTCTAAGTATTGAAAGATAGATTTATTGTCTTTTTTTAATATCGAGTGATATAAAAGCTCTAATTCATTCTTCATCTTCGGCGCATGATGAGAAAAATAATCTTGATATTTATTTTTTGCAGCATTATAGCTATTGATCATTTCTGATGTCGTAACATACTCGTCATTAACAATAACAAATATCTTTATTGTTTCAGGAAGCTCAAGCTGCTCATATTCATAATCTCCATTATCAAGAATCCTACATGACAATGCTCTTTCTTTCAGAAATGATGTAATGATATCAAAACCACTTCCACTAGAATCCTGTGCTCTATTGTGTATCTCTCTTGCATGATTAATTATTGCTTTCTGAGTCAGCCTCAAATCAAAAAATTGATTCATTGCTTTTGTAATAGCAACTGAAACTGCGGAACTTGAGCCAATGCCAATCTTTCGCTGCTGATAAAAAAATTCAGATGTATCTATGGTTATAGATTGATCCGAAAACCTTTTATCAAATTGCTTTATAGATTCCCTTAAAATGTCACCTAGATGTTTTGGATCTTCTTCTAACCATATGAGCTTCATATCTTTGCCTATTTTGAAGGGATAAGCTTGATCATTCATTGATGAACGAAATATGTTATTTGACTCATTCGTTTCAGAAATTGAAACTTGTGCATTTTGCGATGTAGACAAAGTGATTGCTCTCCCACCCTCCAGTGCCATATATTCTCCGGAAAAAAATACTTTACCTGATGCTGTGCTTTTAATTTTCATCAATGATTCTTGGTGGGCCTCCCAAACCTGCTTGAATAACCTCGACCACTTCGGTTCTATCAATGATCGTTTTCTTAATAATCTCAGTTGATTTAGGATCACATATAATTTTCACTTGAGGTCCAGCATCAATAGTATAAAAAAGCTTATGTCCTGATGATCGAAGGTTCTTTATTTCTGCAAGACAAGAATGAGTTACATCGGTCATATATGAAATTGAAGGTATTGAGGTTTTCATCACCTCATGCATCATTTTGCAATTTTCCTCAGCCACATTTTTAAGGCTAACTATATCTTTATCTTTAATCGCATTTAGTGCGAGATTTATATGCTTATGATTGATTTCGAGCCAATCATGATAAATAGGTGATGTTTTTTTAGAAATTTCCATCCCCTCCCTTGAGCTAACTTTTTTTTGATCCTTTGAGGCAATGCAAATAAGTACATCAAGTGGCCAGTCTGGTTTTTGAAGAATTTGGGTACATCTATAATTATTATTATGATCCATTAAAACAAAGCCACCGATTAAAGATCTAGGAGCAGAGCCAGAACCAAGCAAGCAGGCCTGCTCTCTGTCGCTAACCTTAAGATTCAAATCATAATAGGCCTCATAAGCAGTCACAAAAGATGAAATACCCGAGGCAGATGAAGCGAGACCAGCTGAAGTTGGAAAATTATTTTGAGATTCAATGACTAAATAATCATCAGATTTAGAAAATTTGGATAGATACAGTAATGGTGGAAGAATTTTTGAAAGGTCAAACTCTTCTACACCGTTAATAAATAATCGGTGACAATTGGATTTTGAATTTTTAAATATCTTGGTCGTGGAATGCATTGAATCAACAGTCACTGAAATTGAGCTCATTGCAGGTGTATTTTTATTATTGTTTTTTTTGCCCCAATACTTCACTAAGGCAAAGTTAGGATGTGCTATGGCTGTTGTCTCTTTCAAATTTTTCTCTTATCCAAGATAATTTAAGATTTCAAAGTAGTATACTTTACCACTGCATATTCTAGAAAATTCACTTTTAATTCATGAACTCATTTAAAAAACAGATTCCAGAATTCAAGAAATCGATTAATGATCACTTAAAAATGACTCTGAATAAGTCAGATCAATCCTCGAGTGAGCTCAGCCAGGCTATGGAATACTCTGTAATGAATGGCGGAAAGAGAATAAGGCCATTAATGATGCTTGCATCTGCAGCTACTATTGATGTAAAGACTGAGCACCTAATTGATTTTGCAACAGCAATAGAATTCCTTCACTCGTTTTCTCTCATTCATGATGATTTACCATGTATGGATGATGATGCAATTAGAAGAGGTCAGCCGACAACACATATTAAATTTGGTGAAGCTACAGCGACATTAGCCGCTGACTCACTACAATCACTTGCTTTTGAATCAATGGCGAAAGCAAAATTTCCTGAGTCAAAAAGCTCTCAGCTTGAACTTATTTCAATGATTGCAAAATCAATTGGCTCGGCTGGAATGGCAGGTGGTCAATCTTTAGATTTAGATTCAGAGAATAAGAAACTGGATCCTTTGAATGTCGAGAATATATATATGCTAAAAACAGGAGAATTGCTTAAAGCATCAATATTAGTGCCCACATATTTTAAAAAACTAAGTAAAGAAAAAGTTTCAGCTTTAATAAGTTTCTCTGAATTTATTGGAGTGGCCTTTCAAATCCAAGATGACTTGATTGAAGCTGAAGGAGATCTAAATACAATCGGTAAGTCGATTGAGTCTGATAAGGTAAAAAATAAAGCTGCTTATCCTTTATTATTTGGTATTACTGAATCTAAGCAGAGAGTTGAGGAGCTTTATAAATCAGCTTGTAATTCATTAAAAATATTTGGTGAATATTCAACTTCACTTATGGAGATGGCCGAAATAATTATTCATAGAAAATTGTAAATTACTGCCTTATGCCAATTCCTTTCCTGAGTAAAATTACAGCTGTTGTGAACAATAGAAAGAAGAAGAAAATAATCATCAATAAAGCAACCTGAATTGATACATCTGAAATCCCAATCACACTGTATCTCATTGAATTGATCATATAAAGAATTGGATTAAATCTAGATAAAGTTTGCCAAAATTCAGGGAGCAAACTCACAGTGTAAAAAACTCCACCTAAATATGTCAGTGGTGCCAGGACGAAAGATGGGATAACAGCAATATCATCAAACTTTTTTGCAAAAATTGCATTTATCAAACCTGCCAAAGAAAAAACTGCAGCTGTCATGATGATCACGAATAATGTCATAAAAGGATACTTGATATTTATCTGAGTAAAAAATAGAGCAATAAAAGTGACAACAGTTGCTACTGCCAAACCTCTAATGATTCCGCCAGCGAGGTAACCAATCACAATTGAAACTTCACTAAGAGGAGAAACCAGAAGTTCTTCAATATGGCCTTGAATTTTGGCATTAAAGAAACTTCCAACAACATTTCCATAAGAATTCGTGATGACTGACATCATAACAAGACCGGGTGCAATATACTCCATATATGGAAACCCCTCCATCTCTCCTATTCTTTTTCCGATTAATGTGCCAAAAATTATGAAATACAATGACATTGTTATTCCGGGTGGAATTAAGGTTTGAACCCATATTCTTAATACTCGACCGGTCTCCTTTCTTACAAGGGAAATTGTTCCTATCAACTGTATCTTCATTATTCGTTTCCTGACTGACTTTTAGTAAGATCAAGAAAAAGCTCCTCAAGCCTACTATTTTTGCTTCTCATGCTAAGTACTTTGACTCCTCTTTCTTGCAAAGAACTAAATGCATCATTCACGCCTTGTTCTTGAGAAACGGTAATTTCAATTTCTTGAGGTGATTTTAGAGAAGTCACATATCCATCAATGTCTGGAGCTTGATGAAGTGGCTTCTCGGTATTAAGAATAAAAACTTCTGTTTTGAGTTTTTTCAAAACGTTTTGCATCAAGTCGTTTTCTATAATTTTTCCCTCATCAATAATTGCAACTTTGTTACACAGCTGTTCAGCTTCTTCAAGGTAATGTGTTGTCAAAATTATTGTTGTTCCGCTTGCATTCAAGTCTCTCAGGAAATCCCACATCATTCTCCTGGTTTCTATATCAACTCCTGCGGTTGGCTCATCAAGAAGCAGAAGCTTTGGTTGATTAACTAATGCCCGGGCAACCATCAGTCTTCTTTTCATTCCTCCAGATAAACTTCTTGCGTCGGTTTTTCTTTTTTCCCAAAGTTGCATTTTCTTTAAAAACTGCTCAGCCCTCTTTTTTCCCTCTGCTCTTGGGATACCATAAAAACCAGCCTGATTGACTAGAATATTAAAGTTAAAATCAAAAAGATTCAGATTGACTTCTTGAGGTACTACACCAATGCAGGATTTTGCTTTTGCTAATTCTTTGTCTAGATTATGGCCAAAAACTTCGATTGATCCTGATGACTTATTCACAAGTGATGTAATGATTCCAATAGCAGTTGTCTTTCCTGCTCCATTCGGACCGAGTAAAGCAAAAAAATCTCCTTTCTGGACATCGAAGCTTACAGATTGTAGTGCTTCAACACCATTTTTATATTTCTTTGAAAGATTTTTTACTGATAAAGCATTCATACCAAATGCATTTTGCACCTTAATGAAAATAAAGCAATAATGTTGGTTTATTTTAATTCTTTTCTAACAATCAATGACGCAGATTTGGCATAAAACAGAACTTGACAGGCAATCAATAATCGATAAGGCTCATGAAAATACCCTTGTTGAAACATTGGATATAAAAATTACAGAAATAGGTGATGACTTTATTAGAGGTACAATGCCGGTTGACTCAAGAACCAAACAACCTGCTGGCCTTCTTCATGGAGGTGCCTCAATGGCTCTTGCAGAAACTCTAGCAAGCACTGGTGCGTACCTTTGTGTAGATCCAGAAAAATACAGAGTTGTAGGGCAAGAAATCAATGCCAATCATGTTAGATCTGCAACATCTGGTTATGTTACGGGAATTGCAAAGCCGGTCTTTCTTGGAAAAAGAACACAAGTCTGGGAAATAAGAATTTATAAATCTGAGGAAGAATTCTCAGATAAAACACTCTGTTGCATTTCAAGGATGACCGCCCAAAGGATTGATGGAGGTCAACAATAACCACTTTTTTATTCTTAATAGCTGCATTACTTTATGCAGCTGTTGGATTTGGTGGCGGTTCCACATACAACGCATTACTTGTACTTTCAGATTTTGATTTCAAACATATTCCTATCATTGCGCTTTCTTGCAATATAGTTGTCGTCCTGGGAAATTGTTTTAGGTATCAACTTCATGGTTTAATTCCCTGGCGATTTTCAATTCCACTAATTATATTTTCAGTCCCAGCATCTTTCATAGGAGGCTCAATACAAGTTAGTGAAGTAATTTTTATGTTATTACTTGGCATTGGTTTGATTACTTCGGGATTCTTAATGTGGATTAAACCAAATGAATCTGATCAAAATTTGGGGAAAGATAGACTTAATATATACTCAAATATGATTATCAGTCTTTTTCTTGGCCTCTTAGCTGGAATCATTGGAATTGGGGGCGGTATCTTTTTTGCACCCATTCTGCATCTTCAAAATATCCTTCCCTCAAAAAAAATCTCGGCTTTCTCCAGTATTTTTATACTTCTTAATTCAATTGCTGGGCTTTTAGGTCAGTTATATAAAAATTTCCATACAGAAATTGATTTTGATTTTAATGAATACTCATTTCTGATTATTGCCGTTATTCTGGGTGGTCAAATTGGGAATTACTTTGGGGTAAAGATCTTTTCAGGCCCTATTGTTCGAAGATTAACATCTCTATTGGTAATATATGTAGGAATAAGATTAATCATAAATATTTAAATTAATAGATATGCCTAATTCGATAAACATACAAGTTATCTATTTCGCAAAACTTCGAGAGTCGACAGGATTAGATAATGAAACTTTCTCAATCAAAGAAGGGAGCAATCCATGTGATGTTTTAGAATTGATTAAGGAACGACATGAAATTGATGTTGGGCTCAATTTTAAGATTGCAGTGAACGATGAATTTTCAGATTGGGAAATCAAACTAAATCATGGAGACAGGTTAGTTTTTATACCCCCTGTAACAGGTGGATGAAAAAGTTCATAATAACCAGAAATACGGTCGCGATAGAGAGTTTAAAAGCCCTGGGCCAGTATCATGGAATTGGTGCCCGTTCATCATTTGAAGGCATTGTAAGAGATACCAATGATGGTCATAAAGTAAGAAAGCTTGAATACGAATGTTATGAGTCTTTAGCTGTCAAGGAAGGTGATAATATATTGGATGAAGCCATTAAAAAGTTTGGACTAATTAATGCCTGTTGCATCCATAGAGTTGGTTCGCTAGAAATTGGTGACACTGCAGTGATTGTCCTTGCTACAAGTGGACATAGAGATGAATCTTTTAAAGGGTGTAGGTACATCATCGATCAAGTAAAGCAAAGAGTTCCGATTTGGAAAAAAGAATATTATTTGGATGGTGAAAGCGAATGGCTAAAAAGTGCGGGCTAGAAATTATTGCCCCTTCCTATGCAGTAATATTGGAATCCTGATTGTTTCATTTCATCAGGTTCATAAACGTTTCTCAAATCTATAAATACTCTGCCTTTGAGTTTTCTTTTTAATAGATTAAGATCCAGCCCTCTGTATTGATTCCATTCCGTCATTAATATAATTGCATCAGCGTCAGTAACCATTTCATAAATATCAGAAAAGTACTCTATCTCTTTAGGCAGTAATTGCTCTGCTTGCTCCATTCCTTCGGGATCATGTGCTCGAATTTTCGCACCATTTTTTATTAGCGCTGGCAAAATAGTCAAACTCGGTGCATCTCTCATATCATCAGTCTCTGGCTTGAAGGTCAGTCCAAGAACTGCTATTGATTTCTTCAGTAAACTTCCATCTAAACTACTAATGATTTTTTCAACCATTCTTTCTTTTTGATAAGAGTTTGTCTCTACAACAGAATTAACAATCCTGTTTGTAAGATCAAAATCTTCAAAGGTCTGAATTAATGCAAGCGTATCCTTTGGAAAGCAAGATCCGCCATATCCAGGACCAACATGCAAAAACTTACTACCGATCCGTTTATCCAATCCCATCCCTTTTGCAACAGCATGAATATCCGCACCTGCTTTCTCAGAGAGTACTGAAAGCTCATTTATAAAACTTATCTTTGTAGCCAGAAAAGCATTAGAGGCATATTTTATTAATTCAGCACTCTCTAAATCAGTGAATAATATTGGTGTTTCTATTAGATTTAATGGCCTGTATAGAGATTTTAGCAATTCTTCTGCTCTTTTTGATTCTACACCAATTACAACTCTATCTGGCCTCATAAAGTCTCTTAATGCTGAGCCTTCTCTGAGAAATTCTGGATTTGAGGCTATATCAAAATCTAATTTTGGATTTGTTTTCTCTATAATGGCCTTTACTTTCTTTGCTGTGCCTACTGGTACAGTAGATTTATTAATAATAACTGCATATCCACTTACATTATTTGCTATTTCCTCAGCAGCAGCGTAAACATACTTTAGATCAGCATGACCATCCCCCCTCCTTGAAGGAGTACCCACAGCTATAAATATAAGATCAGCATCTTTAGCTGCATTCGATAAATCTGATGAAAATTTGAGTCTGCCGCTTTCGAGATTTCTTATTACAATCTCATCCAAGCCTGGTTCATAAATTGGTATATTTCCCTCATTCAGAATCTTTATTTTTTCTAAATCCTTATCAACACAGGTTACATTTGCCCCGAACTCGGAGAAACATGCGCCTGATACTAAACCCACATATCCAGTTCCAACCATTACAACTTTCATTGTTTATTCCGACCGTCTTTTTGGTGTAAGTATAGAATTACTTTGATAAGAACTCTCTTTCTGCCAATTCTTTTGAAACAGCTATAATGTCTTCAAATGTTCTCGTGCTAGGTCCATTAGCTATGTACTTACCATTTATAATAATACTTGGAGTCGACCTAATTTTATATTTTCTGGTTAATCGTTGAGCACGGTTGATCTTGCTTTCAACAGTGAATGACCTAAAACGACTTTGAAATTCTTGTTCAGTGACTCCATGTTTTTTAAATAATGCATAAATCTCATCTTCATCCATTAACATTTTCCTATCGAGATGAATTGCTCTATAAATTTCTGTATGCATAACATCTAAATTACCCAATGATTCAGCAGTATAATATATTCTTGCATGCATTTTGTAAGCATCATTAAAGATCACTGGCATTTTCACAACATCGATATAATCTGCCTTCGAAATATCAAACTGATCAAGATAAGGCTCAAAATTGAAGCAGTGATTACAGGAGTATGCAAAAACCTCCAGAACCTCTACTCTGTTATCTTCAGCTGCAATGTTTTCAGCTAGGCCAAGCTTCTTATAATGACGGCCTTCTTCATAGATCGAGTGATTGTCAGCATAGCTAATTGTGAAAAATAGTGCTGAGGCTAAAATAAAATGGCTTTTTAGTTTTTTAAAGTATTCAATCATGTTCTTATCGTCCCATCGCTTGAATGTACTCTGCAACAGCTTCCATTTCTCTCTCAGTCATTCTCGGCGCTATTGATTGCATCATATTATTGATTCCAGCTTCTCGGTTGCCGTTTGTATATTCTTTTAGTGCAATGATTGTATATGATGCATGCTGACCTGCGAGTACTGGATATCCTGCTCCTGGGTTCCCTTTGCCATTGGGTCCGTGACAAGCAATGCAAGCTGCAACACCATTCTTGGTGCCGCCCCTGTATATGCTTTCGCCTTCTTTCGCTAATTCTTCATTGTAGGTGAGCGGGACGGCTTTTTGGGAATGATAGTAAGCTGCAAGATCCTCAATGTCTTGTTCACTTAAACTCATCGCCAGAGGATACATGATTGCATTTTTTCTCATCTGATTTTTATATGCTGTGATTGACTGAATGAGATATTTCTCATGCTGTCCAGCCAAACTTGGCCAATCAGGATTAATGCTATTCCCGTCTTGTCCATGACATGCA